>Ga0102589_1000847_pt1 | contig 50283 bp, 58 predicted proteins | sample AraplaMF_Col_mLB_FD_76858 | JGI IMG/M metagenome (GOLD analysis project Ga0102589, IMG submission 76858) | Arabidopsis root microbial communities from the University of North Carolina, USA - plate scrape MF_Col_mLB | ecosystem: Host-associated > Plants > Roots > Endosphere | place: USA...
TCGGATTCGTCATTCCTGATGAATTCATTGTTGGCTATGGAATTGACTATGCACAAAAATTTAGAAACCTCCCGTATATAGCTACAGTAGAAGAATACTAGAAGTTTTTAAGTTAAGGATTTGAGCCGATTGTTAGTATTTGAACGGCTCTTTTTTATTTTCTAGTCACTATCATAAAAAATCAGCCATTTTTGACTAATAAATTTTCTTAATTCCTTTTAACTCTCGAATCTCATCCTCTAATATACTGATTCTCCTATTTAGTCTATAAAACATCGGTAAAAATAAAATGACTAACACGACAGACATAATAACCCACATTAGATGTACCTCCTTTCTTTTGAATGATTCATTTAGCTTCTAAATAGAATTTTTTGAGATATTTTGCTTTTGGGATTGATAAAAACTAAATTGATATTTCCATGTAGACTAGGGAAAAATATTCAAAATTTGAAAAATGAGGTGAACAAATGAAACAAAAAATATTCATCATAATGATGATCTTTGTTTATTTACTTTTTCCTAATCTAACCCATGCAGAAACTGACAACACTTCTTTAAAGATTGCTTATGTAAAAGATGGTTATTTATGGACAAAAATAAATAACAAAGATCAAAAAATTACAAGCAAACCAGCAGTTTATCAATACCCTCCCCAGTGGTCATTTGACGGACAATATATTTTATATCAAAAAGAAATTACTCAGAGTTCAACAGAATCATATCCGACTCAATCTGAAATTTGGGTTTATAACTTAAAAACAAAAAAGCATACTTTGATTTTTAATGATGGATCAAATCCAAAATGGTCTCCTACTCAAAATATCATTGCCTTCTTAGATGGTGGCGTATTAAATGTTTCTGACTTTAAACAATTTTATAATATAGCACTTGGTGTAGATGATTTTAATTGGTTCCCGGATGGCAAAAGCTTTATAGCATCATCCAGTGCCTCTCTCCACCCCGATGGTTGGACGAACCCAATTCTATATAAAATCCCTTTACCAAATGATTTAAAAAATCATAAAGTGTTAACCGAAAATGTAAATCAGTTTTTTGTCATCCCTAAGGAATTAAAAAAGGGAAATGTAAGTATTCTTTCGATTAATGCAAGTAATTTTCAATTTTCACCAAATCAAAAATGGATATCATTTATTGTTAGTCCAACAGCTTCTTGGTCCATGGATAGTAATTTACTTTGTATCATTTCCTCCGATGGAAAAATATTCGAAATACAAGATGAAGTTATTTTTCAAGTTGATGAGCCAAAATGGGCATTTCAAAAAAATATTTTAGGCTATATTGCTGGTGGTGGAAGATTGGTTGCTGGTTTTAAAGATAAAGACTTAAAAGTTACTGAAATGCCGGCGTTTACTTCTACAAAGTTAACCCCACCTAATTTCGCAGAATTAGGCTTTACGTGGTGTAATGATTCTACATTAATTGTGTCACGTGTCGTTGAAAGCGAGTGGTCCAATGATCCTAAAAAGAGACCCAAACCTGCTTTATTTCTTGTAAATATTCATGAACCAAACCAACAGAAAATTACAAATCCGACTAAAAATTTAGGAGACTATAGCCCAGTCTATTCTACTTCTTTAAATAAAATTACCTGGGTAAGAAAGAGTGATTTAGAAATTGAAGGCGATTTATGGATGGCTGATTTGAATGGTAAAAACTCTAAAATACTAATCAAAAAAGTTGGATTGTATTCTATTTTTAATAAATAAGTTTCTTAATTTTTAGTGCCTTGTTTCTGAGTACAAATCAATATTTTCTGCTATAAGGTTAAAACAAAAAGGATGAAGTATATTCATCCTTTTTTTGTTGCATACCCTAAAATTGAGGCATCTCCAAAAGACTCATTTCGTAAAATTGGTACAGTCTGATATTTATTCATTTGAGAGCAATGTATCACGTCTGCTTCATATCCCTTTTCACGAAGTTCTCGACCACTTCCGCAATCCCACACCAGCCCACTAATTCGATTTTTAGAATGAACATATGCGCCGATACAAACTTCTGCCTCTGGTGATTTCGTACCACTTAATTTAGATAATATTGCACCTGCCCCTAAATAATCTTCAATTGATGGGCGTAGCCCCTCCTCGTTCTCACTTATTTCATTCCAAAGTTCTCCACAAGGAATGACAGTGATATTTGCTTTTGTTTCATCTTTTAATTGGTTTGCAATCCTTGCAACGGCTGAATAGTTTAGTAAAGAACCAATTAATAAAGCAGGTACTTTTGTTGCAATCCAGGAGCAAAATGCACCATTTAGTGAGCTTAAAACGTATTTTTTGTTTGAATGCTGCTCATTGAATGAAACTGGAGATAGAGTTGGTCTTCCAAGGATTGCTGCTTCTTTTCTTCCGAGTATGTAATCCGCTCCTAGATTTTTTGCATATAACTTTCCATCTAAATTCGGCGGGTAAGGATAGATAATTGCTCCCTGATTTACTGCTGTAACGACTGTCGAAGAAAAACTTAGTACATCTACTACAATTGTAATATCGTTTCGTTCAGCAGCCTCTCTTGCACCACGTTTTCCCCATTCAACACGACATTCAAAAGGAGATTGATCAAACATAGTTTCACCTCTATTTTCCTTTATCGATAGGTAATTTCGTCAAAACCCATTTTTGAACTTGAACTATTCTTTGTATGCATTGGTTGGTCTGGATAATAAAGTACTAAATTTCTATAGGTTATTTCATATTTACTATTTTTAAAATACTTTCCTAATTCAAATGCATTCATTTTTGTTTGATTAATATAGATATCTTTATCTTTCGGTTTTTCCTTCGTAAAACCATAAGCAAGCTTACCATTCACATAATGTATTCCTGCACCATCCCCAGCATATAAATGTTCTACATTAAATAAAGTAGCTTTATATTTTTGAAACATCGATGAGGTTTTATAAACGTACATACTATGTGGAATATCTGTGATACAGATAAAGTAAGAGCTATTTGGTATTTTGACGATCTGATAATGTTCTTCTTTTAGAGCAGTTGGATTAACCTTTATAGCAGCTGTCACTGCTTCTTTTTTTGTATCATAATAGTTTGTAAAATAGTAGGCGTTAGCCATCACTACAATAATACATACGAATAATATAATTAATTTTTTCCCCATAAATCTTCCTTTCGTTTCTAATCATTCAATCATTTCATTAAAGATATTCTTTTTGCATCAATCACGGTAACTTTTCTAAATTTTGATTACGATTGACTTTCAATCATCAATGAATAAGAACGAAATTCTTTTTCAAGTTCATAGCCATTTTTTTCATAAAGTGCTTGTGCCGCAGAATTGTCGTTTGCTGTTTGAAGATCTAATGATTTAGCGCTTGTTTCAATCGCAAATTGTTTGGCAGCATCTAAAAGATATTGGGCTACACCTTTGTTTCTCGCAGTTTTTAAAACGAATAAGTCATTTAATATCCATAATCTTTTCATTGAAACGGATGAAAACGAAGGATATAGTTGGGTAAATCCTAAAAATTCGCCATCTTCTTCAACGACAAAAATAACTGACTCGTTATTTTCCAATCTTTCTGAAATAAAAGCTTCTGCCGCTTCAATATTACTTTCTTGTTTGTAAAAAACACGATATTGATCAAATAATTTTGCTACTTCTTTTACCTCTGATGTTTTTGCTTGAAAAACTCTCATTTTCTTCACCCCTAAATCTAATCATTTTTCATATATATCATTCATTTATATAGTTAAGGTACAAACATATTACTAAAGATTACTTCGATAAATCACAGAAAAATCCTTTTCAAGGCTCAATTGATCAAGACCAGGCACTCTCAAATATTAATTATTTGCACACTGGAAATACTAATGAATATATTTTATTTATTAAATTTAGTTTTATTTGTTTTCATATGATTTAACTTATAATAAGATTAAATTGAAAAATAATGGTATATCTTCCATTATTATGTATTTATTATTTTTATTTTGTGAAGTTTTCTACAAACAAACATATTCATGAGATAGGGGATCTGTAAATGAATAATAAAGCATTGATCATTATCGATTATACAAATGATTTTGTAGCAGATGATGGCTCATTAACCTGTGGGAAACCTGCCCAAGAAATTGAACAAAGTATCATTCAAATCACTAATAACTTTTTAAAACAAGATGATTATGTTGTATTTGCTGTTGATGTGCATGATCTAGATGACCATTTACACCCTGAAACAAAATTATTTCCGCCTCATAATATCCGACACACTAATGGAAGGAATTTATTTGGAGGATTACAGGGGATATTTGAGATGTCCAAAGATCTTTCTAACGTCCATTGGATGGATAAAACAAGATATTCTTCTTTCGCAGGTACGGATCTTGAAATAAAGCTAAGAGAACGTAATATTAATGAACTTCATTTAATCGGAGTGTGTACTGATATTTGTGTATTACATACAGCAGTTGATGCTTATAATAAGGGGTATAAATTAGTCATTCATAGTAATGCTGTAGCCAGTTTTAACCCAGCAGGTCATGAATGGGCATTAAGTCATTTTAAAAACTCATTAGGGGCGGAAATACGATGAATACAAATTTGCATGATGATAGCCTTGCTTTACATACAGATTTATACCAAATCAATATGGCCGAAACTTATTGGGGAGACAATATTCACAATAAAAAAGCGGTCTTTGAATTATACTTTCGAAAACTTCCATTTGGAAATGGATATGCTATTTTTGCTGGTTTAGAAAAAATTATTAACTATCTTCAGAACTTTACATTTAGTCAGTCAGATTTAGATTATCTAAAAAACGAACTAGGTTATGAAGCTGAATTTCTTGAGTATTTATCTACAGTGAAATTTACTGGAACGATAAAAGCCCTACTTGAAGGAGAATTGGTTTTTTCAAATGAACCTATTTTACGAATTGAAGCACCGCTTCTTGAAGCTCAATTAATCGAAACTGCTTTATTAAATATCGTAAATTACCAAACTTTAATCGCAACAAAAGCTTCTCGTATTAAACATATTGTTGGTGAAGATACACTAATGGAATTTGGTACTAGACGTGCACAAGAGTTTGATGCAGCCATTTGGGGAGCTAGAGCTGCGTTTATTGGTGGCTTTCATGCTACTAGTAATGTGAGAGCAGGTAAACTATTTAATATACCTGTTTCAGGCACACATGCTCACGCGCTAGTTCAAGCATATCGAGATGAGTATATTGCATTCAAGAAATACGCAGATCGACATTACCAATGTACTTTTTTAGTTGATACTTACGATACGCTTAAAAGCGGCGTTCCAAATGCCATTAAAGTTGCTAAGGAATTAGGAGATAAAATCAACTTTGCAGCAATTAGATTAGATAGTGGTGACTTAGCGTATTTGTCTAAGGAAGCACGAAAAATGCTTGATGAAGCTGGTTTTACAAAGACTAAAATTATTGCTTCAAATGATTTAGATGAATATACGATATTAAATTTAAAATCCCAAGGAGCTAAAATTGACTCTTGGGGAATTGGAACAAAACTTATTACAGCATATGATCAACCTGCTTTAGGAGCTGTTTATAAATTAGTTAGTATTGAAGATGAAAATGGACAAATGGTTGATACAATTAAAATCTCTCAAAATCCAGAAAAAGTAACGACACCTGGATATAAAAAACTATACAGGATCATCAACACAATTAATCATCATGCGGAAGCAGACTATATTGCGTTAGATGATGAAAATCCAGAATCAGAAGAAAAAATTAAATTATTTCATCCAATCCATACATATATCAGTAAGTTTGTGACACATTTTGAAGCGAGGGAGCTTCATCATGAAATCTTTAAGAATGGTGAATTGGTCTATTCAATTCCTAACATTAAAGATGTTCAAGCATTTGCTGAAGACAACCTATCTTTACTTTGGGAAGAATATAAACGTGCATTGAATCCTGAAGAATATCCGGTAGATTTAAGTGAGAAATGTTGGAATAACAAAATGGAAAAAATCGCGGAAGCTAGGAGAAAGACTGAGGAATTAAAGAATGGCTAAAATCGGAATATATGGTAGCTCATTTGATCCTATCACAAATGTTCATTTATGGACTGCGAGTACAATTGCCCATCGTTGTAAGTTAGATAAAGTCATTTTCTTACCTTGCTCTTCAAAACGTCGGGATAAACAATTACATAATACAGATGAACATCGATGGAATATGTTGAGTTTAGCTATAAAAAATAATCCAAAATTCATTGCTGATAATTACGAAATGAATAAAGAAGCTTGGGAAGTTTTTACTTATTATACAATGAATCATTTTAAATCTACCTTCCAAGATGATGAAGTGTATTTCATCATGGGAGCAGATCTTTTAGAAGATATTGCAGATGGCAAATGGAAGTACGGTGACCAGTTAGTATCTGAAAATAAATTTATTGTAATGGCCCGTGATGGAATTGATATGCTTAAAACAATTTCACGTTCCCCTCTTTTAAGAAATAATGACAATGGTACAAGATTTCATTTGATAGATAAGGGTTTAGCAATGGAGATTAGTTCTACCTATATACGTGAAGAATTCGCAAAAGGTGGAGAACCTAGATATTTATTGCCTGAAGAATGTTATGCATACATAAAAAAACACAATTTATATCAACAAAAGGAGAATGAAGATTGAATACATTGCAAAAAGAAATTGTTGAAGAAATGAAAGTAAAGCCTGTAATTGATCCGAAAGAAGAGGTCAGAATAAGCATCGATTTTCTTAAAAACTATTTAAAGAAGCATCCCTTTTTAAATGGATTTGTTTTAGGTATTTCAGGTGGTCAAGACTCTACATTGACCGGAAAACTTGCCCAGCTTGCAGTTAATGAATTAAATGAAGAACAATCAGAAAAGAAATATATCTTTATTGCTGTAAGACTTCCGTATGGTGTACAAATGGATGAAGACGATTGTCAGCTAGCTCTTCAATTTATTCAACCGACAGAAACGTATACAGTAAATGTCAAAGCAGCTGTTGATGCTAGCGTAGCAACATTAAAATCAGTTGGTATTGAATTAACGGACTTTGCAAAAGGAAATGAAAAAGCTCGTGAGCGTATGAAAGTTCAATATAGTATCGCTGCAATGAAAGGCTGTGTCGTTTTAGGAACTGATCATTCAGCTGAAGCAATTACTGGATTTTATACTAAATATGGTGATGGAGGCGCGGACCTTACACCAATATTCCGTCTTAATAAAAGACAAGGTAAAATGCTTTTAAAAGAATTAAATTGCCCTCCAAAATTATATGAAAAAATTCCGACTGCTGATTTAGAAGAAGACCGACCACAATTGGCAGACGAAGTGGCATTAGGTGTCACTTATGATGATATTGATGATTACTTAGAGGGTAAAGAAGTCAATGCTGATTCCCAATCTAAAATTGAAGCGTGGTTTAATAAATCAAGACATAAAAGACAAATGCCTTACACTGTATTTGATCAATTTTAAGTTTTACATGCAACAACAAAAGCTGCCAATTGCCATGGCAGCTTTTTATCGTTTGATTTAAGCTCGGGTTACAAAGCTTGTAGGTTCATTCTTTGATAAATATAAACATTGATCTGCAACAGCCATTAATTTTGATATGTCTACTTTTGTTGTGTCAACGATTCCACAAGATATATTAACGATTGTGTTCTGATCTAGTTTGATTTCTTCACATTTAACAATTAACTCATTAACAGTATCCTCAGTTTCTTCTAAGCTACTATCGGTAAATAATACGCCAAACTCATCTCCACCAAATCTAAATGCATATGCATTATTTGGTATGATATTTTGGAGAATCTCACTTACTTGAATTAATACTTCATCCCCTTTTTCATGTCCGAATTGATCATTTATTTTTTTAAATTTATCTATATCAAACATTAAAAAAGCATGGTCGGTATCGTTACTATTTAGTTGAGCGATCATTTTATTCCAGAAATAACGATTATATAAACCTGTTAAGGAATCTTTTATAATAAAAGTTTCAAGATCAACAACATAAGAAAGGAATTTCGCCAGTCTTGTCAGTATACTAATTGTCTTTTGATCAAAAAGAAATGGTTCTTTGTTTTGGGCGCAAACCGTCCCAAATACAATGCCATTTTTTAAGATAATAGGTACTCCAGCATACGAACACATTTTATTGGTAATCGTAGCATTCAGAAACTTTACGCGTTCGTCTACTAAGCTGTTTACAATAAGGACTGGTTGATTCCCTTGAAGAGTGTACTGACAATACGTCTCCTCAATAGGCATCATAATTCCTTCTTCTAGAAAAATTTTATTTTTTACTTTTAATACCTTTAAGATTTTCTCGTCAATAAAGCTAACAAAAAACTCATGTTTTCCAATTAAATCATTGGCCATTTGCAAAATATCATTTGCAACATCTTCAAAGTTAAATGCATCTTCCACTGGATATCTCTTCATTCATTTTTCTCCTGAATTTTATAACATTACATAATACATATTGTATCAAAATTTTCTTAATAGAAAGACAACTAATATCATCAAAATAAAAATTTTCTTTCGTAATAATGGATATGATATTTAAAATTGGAAAAGGTATTAATACAGTTACATTAGAAAGGAATGAAATTATACTATGTGGGCTTTATTTATTATACTTTTAGTATTATGGCTACTAGGATTTTTTGTTTTCCATATTACAGGTTGGTTAATACATCTTGTATTAATTATCGCAATTATCGTATTCTTGGTTCGCCTATTTAAACGAAAAACATAAATTAATTTCTAAAACTTGAGCTTGTTAATCACAAGCTCTTTTTTTGTGTTCTCTTACAATTTTCTTAAAACTTTAACTAAAGTATGCGTTGATTTCCACTTCATGGTGCACGCTTTTCCTGGAGCGTGAGCATCAGATATATTACTTAAGCAAAGATTCTCTTCTATCTATCACTGGCAATGAATAAACTGCTATGAATATGATTAAATTCTAAAGGGGAGTCATTATGCCAGATGTTAGTCAGGAAAGTCCTTTAACAATGGAGCAAATGCTTCAAACGATTCGAACAGGATTACCTAAAACATTGGTACCTAAAAATATAACGATAGTCGGTGCTGGGATTTCTGGATTGGTAACGGCTTCTCTGTTAAAAGAGGCCGGACATAACGTCACTATATTAGAAGCAAATAACCGTGTTGGTGGACGCATATTTACCGATCGATCATCATTTTATAGCGGACAATATGTTGAGCTAGGTGCAATGAGAATTCCTTCAATTCATTTACTTGTACTTGAATATATTAAAAAGTTCAACTTACCAACTGAAGAATTCATAAATAGTACGCCAAATGATATTATTTACGTCAATGGCGTTCGTACAATTCAATCAATATACGAAGAAGATCCAGATATACTAGCGTTTCCAACAGCCCAAAATGAAAAAGGAAAAACTGCTGATGCCTTAGCAAAATACGCTATGGAACCTATAACTAGTTTTATCGAAAAAAATCCAAAACAAAATTGGGATATCATCATTAAAGAATTTGATCGTTACTCTATGGAATATTATTTAAAATATAATCCATTTGGTAGAAGATTATCCGTTGGTGCGATTGATATGATCAAAGTTATGCTTGGGCTAGAGGGATTTCCAGAACTTTCATTTACTGCACTACTTCGGGAAGTCATGATTTTATTTACTGAAGGACTTAAGTTTTATGAAATTAAGGGAGGAAACGATCACCTTCCCGCTTCATTTCTTCCACAATTAAGCGAAAATCTTTACCTCAATCAAAAGATGCGCAGAATTGAACAATCTGACTCACATGTAACTATCCATACTATAGATACAAATACATCACAACGTTATACAACAACATCAGACCTCGCCATTATTACAATTCCATTTTCTTTATTAAACTTTGTCGAAGTTACCCCACATGATTTATTTTCATATAACAAATACAAAGCAATTAGACAGTTACATTATGTAGCATCTACGAAAATAGCATTACAATTTAGAACAAGGTTTTGGGAAAAAGAAGGATTTGTTGGTGGAAAAATGATTTCCGACTTACCGGTACGTTATGCTTACTTTCCTAGTCAATCAGTTGGTACAGAAAGCCCTGGTGTGCTTTTAGCAAGCTATACTTGGGAAGACAACGCAACACTTTGGGATAGCTTGACTGAACAGGAGAAAATTGCTGATTCACTCGAAAATCTCGCTTATATATATGGTCCGGAAATATATGATGAGTACCTTACTGGAACAAGTTTTAGCTGGGCTGAAAACCCTTTTTCTGGTGGTGCATTTGCGATTTTTAAACCAGATCAACAGACTGAGATTGCCCCTTACATTCAGATCCCTCAAGGTAACGTACACTTTGCAGGAGATCATACATCAACAACACCAGGCTGGATACAAGGAGCTATTGAGTCAGGCATTAGAGTAGCATATGAAGTAAATGATTTGCCTAAGTTATCGGATAGTCATGAAATAGAAAATGAAGCAAAATAAATAAAACAAGCCTGTTCTATTCGTATACAGGCTTGTTTTTTATTGATCGTTCATCCTATTTTCAAATATCCTACTGTCGGTACAAATGAATATCCTTGATTCATAATCATTTTCGTTAATTCCGTTGTATCATTTTCTTTTAATTGATGAAATAAATGGTATTGAACTTGTAAATTTTTCTTTCCTTTTAGGATTGCATTTAAGTAAGCTAATTCAATATCTAAACTTGGAATTCTGTATGTAAGATTAGTTGTTAACCTATTCGTAATTAATTGATGAAATTGTATATCAGCTTCATCAGCTAGCCTATTTCCACTCTTAATCTCACTCATATAATTGGATTGTTTAGTTGAAAGCTCATTAACTACATATTCAATTTCTTTTTTCGATAATGTCCTTGTATCTCTAATTGGCAGAGACGGTTTATCAGAAGGTTCTTTACTAAATAACTGCCTTAAATACTGAATCATCTATACGATCCTTTCTTACATTCATCATTTTTTATTTTTTGAATTACGTTCATTACCTCGTTTAAAATTACCCGTCACTTTTGCTAAAATTAACTGTACCTCTTTTTCATTAGCTGCAGAATTTAATTTACTTATAATTCGCTCAGCCTCTTTTCCCTTTAAAGTCGTTACGGGTTTTCCACACCAATCAATAAATACAGTATTGTTTTTTGTAACTCGATATGTAAAAATTTCCTCATCTAACCGATTTCTTTTATCGATATTGTCCAAATGAAATCCCCTTTTATATAAATGTATTCCATTTCAGCCAGACTACCCTTTCATAGTCGTTCCTTACTTCTTCTCAATCTCACTATATTACTAACTTATGCTTTCTCGATCACCTTTACTATTAGGTTGTGATATGACTAAAAACTCAATTTCGTCTTCAGAATGATTAAACATTTGATGCGGAATTTGTGGTGCTACTTCAATACCTTCATTTTGTGATAAATTAAATATTTCACCATTTACTTCAATTGAAGCTAAACCTTTTAATACAAAGAAAAATTGTCTAGATTTATGATGATAATGTCTTACTTCTTGTGTATTTGGCAGCATTCTCTCATGAATAACACTAATATTATTATTTTTAACAAGATGCCATCCATCACAATTTTCGCCCCAAATATAGTGTTCTGCATTTTTTTTACTGATTTTCATTCATCTAACCCCTACCGGAAACTTTTATAAATTCTATTACAATACTTACATTCGGTACGGTTTTACTTTATTCCTTGCAAGCTGTCGAACAAAACACTATTTTTTGACAAAAAACATTATCTCTTTTATTTCTCCCAAAGCTCAATCCATCTTCCTTCAGGATCTGCAATCCATACGAAAGTGCCGTATTCACTTACTTCAGGCTCTTTAAGGAGTGTTACACCAAGTTTATTGAAATGCTCAATCCACTCGTTTATATTTTCTACTTGAAAGTTTAACATCACAGACTGTTCTTTCGGAAAATACTCGCTTTCTTGCTTAAATAACGAAAAGATGGTTTCGTTGTCCGCATCTGGTTTTACAATCGTACCATTCCAATCTCCCATAGAAATACCTAATACCTCGTTATACCAATTCTTCAAAGTTTGTGCGTCTTGTGTTCTCCAAAATATTCCACCGAAACCTTTTATTCTCATTTCATATTCCTCCGATTTAAATAATGTATAAATTTTCCACTTAGCTTAATCATATCAAAATATGTGTCCTTATTTAAGTCACTTATTTTCCGAAGAACGTATTACACTTTTTTGGTAATATCTTATTTACATAAAAAAGTTAAAAAAAGCAGATTCAGTTTAATGAATCTGCTTTTTTACGTTTAACTTCTTTGCTTTATGATCTTTCACAGGCGAAACCGTCTTGGTCACGGTCCATCTTAGATTCATAAGCTGTATGATTTTTGGGAACCCCGTTCGGATACACTTTTCTTAAATCAGTACAGTTTGCAAACTTTTTTAATTGGTTGTTAGTAGGTTTAGGCGTCGTTCCTGATTGGTTGCTCCATAAACCAACTTTTTGTCTTTGTGCATTTGCCTGTAAATCTCTTAATTCAGCTTCATAAGAATATGTACCATAGTCATAGAACTTCTCAACATATCCTTTTTTAATGATTTCTCTTTGTAATAACTTACCATCGATCCAAATCCAGGCAAGTGTTCGATCATACTTATCCTTCTTTGGACCATCATATTGTAATTGAATCTCGTTGGCACTTTTTAAAAGATTACAAGAATATGCTGCAGCTTCTTTTCCATAAGGTTCAACTGTTCTTGTACTCTCTGGCGTATCGATATAAAGAAATCTGGTTGTTCCTACTTTTGTAAATGTTGCCGTATCACCGTCTATGCATTTTGTTAGCTCCACAGTAACTTGTTCCCCTGCCGTAGCTTGAACTGCCTTGTTCTCTTGACTACAACCGGAAATCCCAAGTATTGCAATTAATATGATGATAAACGTGTTCTTCATGATGTTCCCCCATTTAATACATAGTCCACTTATTTTAACAAGAAAAAGTAAGAATGTAAGTGTTATGAGGGGAAATTTTCTATTTTCGAGTGACTTTTCTTTATTTATTAGGTTTATTTAACTATATAAAGATCTCCATAAATAAAAAGTTACATAAGCTTCCCAGCCAACCCAATTATTAGCGAGTTCTTTGATTTCTTCGATTGTAGGTTTTTTATGTAACCCTAGTTGAATTTTTAGTGCATTATGTATTCCAACATCAGCAATGGGAAAAGCTGATTGTTCTTTTAAACACTTCATTAACACATAGTCAGCAGTCCAATTTCCAATACCACGAATACTGATTAAATGTTTACACTTCTCTTCATAATCTCCACTCTCCATTATCAATTCTTTTGAAAGTTTGCCTTCTGACATTAATTTGGCAACCCCAATCACATATTCTGCCTTTCTTTGAGTAAATTGAAGACTTGTTAAATCAGAGATTTCTAATTTTGCAATAACATCCGGGTTTGGAAATAGAAAGTATACATCATCATGCCAATTAAATTGTTCTCCATATTTTTCTGTAAATCTTCTTTTCAACGTATAAGCAAACGTTAAATTTATTTGCTGACCCATAATTGCCCAACATAAAGCCTCAAACAAGTCCGGAATACCGATTAAACGTAGCCCATAATATTTTTCAATCAATGAATCTAACAGACCATCTTGTTTCGCAAGTTCATAAAAACTAGATAAATCCCGATCCAAGTCAAATAAATCCCAAATATAGTTGGCTGCTAGTAATTTTATTTCTACATTAGAAGGTTGATTTTGAAATTCGATTAGTAGATTTCCGTTTTCTTCGTAAACCCTAATGAAAACCATTTCGTTATTTATTTTTATTAATTTAATGAAAGAATGATCTACTACACTATGCAAAACCTCATTACTAGATCTGCCTAAAAAGATTAAACACTCATTAAAACTAAAATCTTCAGGTGGATTAATGATGACAATATTTTCTCGATCATCAAGAAAAATATTGTTTTTCGCTCGCTTGTTTTCCTTATTCATGACATTTCACCTTCTATCCTTTTTGTTTATTGAAGAAAAGAGACACTACTGCCTATAGTAATGTCTCTTAACGATGTAATCTTCATTTTTTTGTGTACTGCTTTTCATTACAGATTTACTGTCTTTTTACTTCGATGTGTTATATGTTTTTTTTGTGATAAATAGCTATGCAAGATCATTCCTACCATTATAACCAACATACCAGACCAGGATATAATTGAAGGAAACGGTGCAGAAAGTAAGAGAATTTCACCCGCAACAGCAAATAATACTTCCATTGATTGAGTTGCTTCAACCGCTCCTAATTTTTGCATATCTCCCTTGACAAGCTCTGTTGCCTGGAAAAATAGCGTAGTGGCAATTACACCAGAGGAAACAGCAACGATTAAAGATTGAATCGTTTGGTCTATACTTGGTAGCCCTTCTGTACCTATTCCGTATATAGATAAAACAATCCATATTGGTAGACTAGCGATCGTCATCCCTAATACCCTCTGATAAACATCCAGTTTACCATTACATAGTTCCATCATTTTACGATTCCCTAGTGGGTATGCAAAAGAAGCAATGATGACGGGTATGATTCCAAATAAAACTGTTTTGATTGAAAGTTTTGTAGCTAATTCTACTTGCATCATAACAATACCTACTAATATTAGTACAGACATGCCTAAGCCTTTAAAAGGTATTTTCATTCTAATTTTCTTCATTCCATTAGGTGTATTAACTGTCATAAAGAATAATGGTGCCAAAAGTGAACCAGATATAATTGTAATTTGCCACGAGCTTGCAATTAACCAACCAGGTGAGTAGATCGCTGCAAAGCAAATTGGTGCATAAAATAATCCAAATCCAATAGTAGACCATAAAATCCAACTACCCAAATGTTTTTTCATATGATCAAATAAATCTTTACTATTTTTTCGTAGGAAAACAATTGCCAATAAAAATGGCACCATAAAAAAGTAACGTAATGAAGCGCTCCATATCCAACTTCCGCCTGATAATTCCATTGAACGATTTAAAATAAACGTAATCGAGAAAAAAAATGCTGATAATATCCCTAGTACAACTGGTCTCAAAACCTCACCTCAATAATCAGTGACTTCAGATTTTTAAATTGTATTCATTGTAACATCTTCATCTATTTATATGTACTCCACCAATCCACCAATCCATTCCGATTAAATCGAATCGGCTGCTTTTCCCTTCCAAAACATCTAAACCATTTTGTGTAATTTCCAATATCGCAGTAGAGGTAGGGTGTTCAAAATTAGGTAAATTTGAATCTGATGTTATTAATGGGTATTTTCCAATCATCAATTCGTTTAATAATGAAGCAAAATAAAAATCACTGAGTCCATCATTTATTCTGCTACTAGAAACCTGGTGAAATAGTTGATTAAACTGAAGTTTGCCATCACTAATAAGTGATAAAGCTAAGTGTTCTACTTCATTTAAACCTGTTTCAGTTGAGGGAAAATAGCTTACATTTGTCATCATCGCTTGTTTAAGAAATGGAAGTTCATGTTTTTGATTTTGAATCCACTTTTTCAAATCATCTGGATCATTTGATTGATAAGCTTTCCATGCTGTTATTGCTTCTTCAATCTGTTCGGTTGTTACAGTTTTCTTTTTTGGTAAAAGATCAATTAATTGATTTGTTGTTAATTGACCTAGTCCATTAAAAGGTTCAATACCCGGGTACCGATCTATAGTTACTAAGGAAATATCTTGAAAACCTAATGAAGATAGTTCTGTCAAAAGATAAATCATCATGATTTGATCATACCGATCATGCTCAAACCAAAGTACAACTTCTTCTTTATTTGACAATTCTTTTAAAAGATTATATTGATCCATACAATTCTTTACAAAAAACGATGATGGAATCTTACATTTTTGTTCAAAGAAACTTGCTCTATGTTGATACAGCTCCTCGTTTGACCACATTAAGTTAAAAGGGCCAACATCGTACATCTCTCGCCAAACAATTACTTTTTCGAGATTTAGTTTGTTTCCAACTACATCCCCGTTTACGATATGTATCAAATTTCTACCACCCTTTATTAGAATTTTCATGTCTCATTTAGTTGAATATCATTTTAAAATTACTAATTCTAATTCTCCATAACTATTCTTTATTCCTTGTAAATGTGAATAAAAACCCTTTCCAAAAAAAAAACCATCTGAGCACAGATGGTTTTAAATCCATATTATTATTAGTCTCTTTTTTGTTTTTTTCTAGAAGAAGACTTTTCTACACCAGTTTCACTTGTAGTTGTACCTTGACCTTGAACATGCGATGATCCTAGTCCAATTCTAGAAGGATCTTTTTTCGTTTTTCCCATTTCACACACCTCCACTTTTACTTTTTCTATTATGAAACATCTTTATTCTAAGAATATTTTTCCTAAAAATAGTAAATCTTATATTTCTGAGGAGGTGTTTACGAATGGCAAAAATTGGAGTAGAGCAATCTTTAACAAATGTACAACAAGTATTACGTGAAAAAGGTCATGAGGTTATTGAGCTAAAACAGGAATCTGATGCAAATGGTTGTGATTGCTGCGTTGTTACAGGTCTTGATTCAAATGTAATGGGTATGCAAAATGTATCAACACAAGGATCTGTAATTGAAGCAAGCGGATTAACTGCAGAGGAAGTTTGTCAACAAGTTGAAAGTAGATTTCAATAAAACTGTAAACTACCAGCCATATTAAAAGTATGAAGAAACAATCCAATTAAAGGGTAAGCAAAATTTTTATAGAAATTTTGCTTACCCTTTATCATTTTTTTCTATTTCTTTTTTTCTGATTTGCTATCTTACGATTATTTCTACGTTTTTAATAAGAATATTCTATTAATAATATCTAATCTTCAAGCTCTATATTAAAAAACAAAAGGATATACGCTCTAATCCTTAATCTAGTAAATTGGAAACGGATACAACATTGTAATGAGTACGAATTCCTACTTTTCTTTAGAATATCTAATCATTATTTTAAAAATTAGCATGATTACTCTTTTTATCATTTACCTGAAAATACAGTTTTTTAGGGCGTTCCAGAATTATTATTCTACTTTTTTTGTGCTAAATATTTAGAAAAATTTTAATTATAGAACTTTTATTTTTTCCAAGATTTTTTATCATTTAGTGTGTATTATATGAAATTGTGTTATCAACAATGTTTGGAGGATCGATAAAATATATGACCGTAAATAAAAGTTATGAAAATTTGCTTAAAAGTATGAACTATTCTTCACTTGAAAAGGAAAAAGAAAGCATTATTAAAATACTTTCTCATAAAGAGACCTTGGATCAAGATTTCTATAGCCTAATAAAAAAGCTAGAGCTAATTTACCAAATCACATTACATAAATTTCAAAATAATGTTCATAAGAAATACTCCTAGACCCTACAACTCTAATCGATCAAATTTTCTCCTACCATATACATCCTTATAAAACTAATGCTCTCATCAGAAACAACAACTAACCCACAATTGAAACTGCTTAGAATATGCACATACGAATTATTTTTTTTGTCTTTTTTTAATGTTATTTTTTGGAAATGATTTAAAATAGTAAAAATTCTAAATATTATATCCGAAATAATGGTAACAGCTATATATTTCACTTCGGAGAAAAGGAACGAGAAAACATGTTAAATATTAAAATTCGCACAAAGTTATTATTATTTTTAGCTATTCTCATTGTCGTACCAAGTGCAGTAATTGGAATTTCTTCTTTTGTTAGCGCTAAAAACAAAGTAAAGGAAAATTTAGTACGTAGTGCATCAGAAAATATTTCGTTAATCAATGATAACATTTCAAGTACGATTTCAAGTGAATATAGATTAATTGAATTATTATCTAAAAAAATTAATAAAGAGAGCTACCAAGAAGCTAACTTACCTTCTTTATTAAATGAATTTCAAAATGTAATTGATACACATGAGGAAGTAAGTACTTCTTATGTAGGGACTGAAGATGGGAACATTTTTATTTCTCCAAAAGTTGAACTTCCAGCAGGATACGATCCAAGAACAAGGGATTGGTATAAAGAGGCTAAAGGAAGTAATGGAGAAGTTATTATTACAAGTCCTTATGAGGATGCAGCTACAAAGTCAATTATTGTTACAATTGCAAGAGCTTTACCAGATGGCAGTGGTGTTATCGCTTTTGATATCACGTTAGATAAATTAAAAGAATTAGTATTGAATGTAAAAATCGGTAAAACTGGATATCCAGCAATGCTTGATACAAATAATAAAGTTGTTATTCACCCTACTATTAAAGCCGGTGATTCATTACCTAAAAATGTAACTGCTGGTGTCGCAAAGAACTCTAAAGGACAATTTGATTATACTTATAAGGGTTCAAGTAAATATTTAGTTTACAATACAAATTCTTTAACTGGATGGAAAGTATTAGGTACGATGGAACAAAAAGAATTTTTGGATGAAGCAATGCCAATTCTTTTTACTACTGGTATCATTGTATTAGTTTTCTTAGTAATCGGGGCTTTAATTAGTTTCTACATTATCCGTATTATCATGAAACCGATAAATGAATTATTACATGTAACAGAAAAAGTAAGTAATGGTGATTTAACTGCTAAAGTACAGGTAAGATCAAAAGATGAGTTTGGTGTACTTGGTAAAGCATTTAATCAAATGATCGAGTCATTAATTCAATTAATTTCTAAATTAAATTTAACTTCAAACAAGCTTGCAGAGTCATCAGAGCATTTAGCGATTACGATTACGCAAGTTAGTGAAATTACTTCAAATGTTAATAGTTCAATGGAACAAATGGCAGCTGGAGCAGAAGTTCAAATGACAAGTACGAATGAATCTTCAATCGCTACAGAAGAAATCGCTTCAGGTGTTCAATATGTTGCAGAAAAACTTTCTGAAGCTAGTGAATCTTCTACAGAAGCAACGCTAAATGTGGACGAAGGAAATGTATTCATCCAACAAGGTATAACTGAAATGAATAATATTCATGATACAGTTAAAGATAATTCAAAATTAGTACAACAATTAGGTAAAAAATCTTCTGAAATTAACGTGATTATTGATGTTATTAAAGGGATTTCTGAACAAACCAACTTACTTGCTTTAAATGCATCGATTGAAGCTGCAAGAGCTGGCGAATATGGAAAAGGCTTCTCTGTAGTAGCGCAAGAAATACGTAAGTTAGCTGAAGCTTCAAAACGCTCAACAAGTGAAATTTCAGAGATACTTTCTTCTATTCAAGGTGAGACTTCTACCTTAATGAATGCAATGGAATTAGAAGAAAAACAAACACTTAAAGGTCTTGAAGCAATTACCCAAACAGGCGAAAGCTTTAATAAAATTTTACATTCAATTACAGAAGTAAATAAACAAATACAAGAAGTTTCTGCTACATCTGAACAGATTTCCGCTTCAACTGAAGAAATCTCTGCATCATTTAATGAAATTTCTAATATAGCAACTAGTTCGTTCAATTCAACAAGATCCACTGTAACTGATACGAAAGAACAACTGAAAATGACAGAACAAACAAGTGTTGCTGTTGGAGAATTAGCGAGATTGGCAATCGAACTTCAAGAAGAAATCGCAGCATTTAAAACATCTGAATAAATAGTAAAAAAAAACCTTATCGAAAATATATCGATAAGGTTTTTTTATTTAGTACAACTACAAAAAGTAAGTATCAATCGTCTCTATAATGTTAATCATAACAATAAAGGAGGTGTCTAAATAATGGCACAAGATGTACTTTGCGAAGTTAACAATTGTAAATACTGGGCTTCTGGTAACAAATGTAGTGCAGATGCTATTTATGTTGTAAGTCATAAAGGGAAAAAAGCATCAAATACTGAGGAAACAGATTGTAAAACATTTGCTCCAGAAGTTTAAGAAAGACTTGGGTAACCGACTCGATGGTTACCCTTTCTTTATTATATAGTATTGATAATAACTATCATTTTCATTCAAATACTTTCCATTTATTTTATTTTTTTACAGTTACTTTCTCTATTTTATTGATTATAGCGCTTTAATCATCAGATGATTTAATAAAAAAAAGCCATTTTATAATGGCTCAGAAAAATAATTACGATTGATTTATGGCTTTCATACCTTCTAAAATCACTTTTGCATCTGCATTTAAAAAATCTAATGCATCTTTTCTTACTAATAACATTGAATTATCGGAAATAATTTTTTTTAATTCGCGTAAATCAAATTTGTTCGCACTTGTATTAATAGCCTGAATAACTAACAATTCTCTTCTTGTTAATTGCTCATAACCATCACTTCTTCTGTTTGCTATAAATGTTAATAATTCACGAGCATTACTGTTCAAAAGCGTTTTATTTTCTTTAAGTATTTCAATGTTATCTTCAATATACTTTCTTGCAATCGATAGTTCCAAACTTTCAACACTTTTATTTATATTTGTAATTAATTCTTGCAGGATCAAATTCTTTCTCCCCTTTAAATGCTCTTATTTAATTTATCGGTTTGAATAAGATATATTAAAGGTTAATACACATCTTTATCATAAAACACTGTAATGATTTCTTCCTCATATCTTCATTAAACATCGTCTACATTTCAAAAAACGAATCTCGCTCAACCTTACATACTCTTAATGAATAAGACTCATACCATTCTTTTTTGCCACGTTCCTGGGCAATTTTATGTGTCAGATGTTCCTTCCAACTTTTAATGGATTCAAGCGAATCCCAATAAGACACTGTAATCCCTAGACCCTCGTCTCTTGCACTTTCAACACCTAAAAACCCATTTTGTTTACTCGCTAGTTCAACCATTTTATCAGACATCTTTCCATAACCATTATCACCTTTTGTTCTTTTAGAAACAAAAATGACTGCATAATAAGGTGGATTTGGTGTTTTTGCAAATGAACTCATAACCACTAATAACCTCCTTTAAAGATAAATTCGTTATCATAATCATATATGATTACCAGAGAATAGACATACAAAAAAATAAGCCATCATGTAAGATGGCTTATTAAAAAATTAAACTTGTGACAGACCTAGATCTTAAATCCTTTAACAGTATCCTGTAATTCCTCTGCCATTTTACTTAAAATATCTGCAGACGCAGCCATTTCTTCCATAGATGCATTTTGTTGCTCAGCAGCTGCTGCAACACTTTGAGATTGGCCCGAGGCTTCAGCCGAAATTGTAGAGGTCAATTCTACAATTTGAATGATACTTTGAGAGCTTGCGTTGATTTCTTCAAAAATTGCTGATACTTCCTCCGTTTGCGATGAAACTTCTTCGATCATTTTTACGATTTGTTTAAAGTTTTCACCTGACTCGGTTACAAGATCTATTCCATCTTTAATTTCAGAAGAACCTTCTTCCATTGAAACAATAACTTTGTTTACTTCCAATTGAATAATATCCACTAGTTGAGATATTTGACCTGCAGCATTTCTTGATTGAGTTGCCAATTTCTTAACTTCATCTGCAACTACAGCGAAACCTTTTCCTTGCTCGCCAGCTCTTGCAGCTTCAATTGCGGCGTTTAAAGCCAGTAAATTCGTTTGCTCAGAAATCTCTGTAATGATTGTTACAATTTTACCAATTTCATCTGACTTTTCACCTAATGAGTTTACGATTTCTGACGTATGGTTAACTGTTCGATGGATCATGTTCATTTGATTTACAGTTTTATCTAATACCTTATTTCCATAAATGGCTTTTTCCGAAGTTGATTGTGAATTTTCTGCTACTGTTTGTATAGACGATGCAGCTTGTTCCATTCCCGTTGAAATTTCTTTCACGACTGAATATGCTTCATGTGTACTTTTTTCTTGTTTTTCTGCACCTTCAGCAATATAAATGATTGAGCTTGTAATTTGTTCAGATGCTCGACTCGTCTCTTCAGCACTTGCTGAAAGTTCTTCGGATGTCGCAGATACTAACTGAGAATTGTACATAACATTTTCAATTAAGCCTTTTAAATTCTCTGTCATTGCATTGACATGATTTGCAAGCTCACCAATTTCATCTTTATTTTTAATGCGAATTGGTTCTAATCCAAGATTACCGTCAGCTACTTCTTTTACCTGACCAGATAATAAGATTAATGGCCTTCTAATACTACGAACTAGTAAATATGTAATAACGATTGTAAAAATTAGCGAACCAATAACGATGTAAATGTTGATATTTAACGCATTTTTAGATTGCTCATCACTCTCGATCGTTATCTTTTCTGAATTTTGGCTATTCAGCTTTGTTAATGCATCTAAATCGCCTTGCATCTTTTCAAAAAGAAGTACCCCATCTTTAAAAGTTTGATTAGCTACTTCCTTATTATTGCCATTACTTTCATTGATCACTTTATCCTGTTTATTAAGAAAAACCGTCCATCTGTCCTTTAATTGATTATAATAGTTTTTCTCATCTTCACTTTCAATTAACTTACCATATTTTTGAAACGAATCATCTAACGCGGCTGTCGTTTCAGTTATTTTATTTTCGTACCCATCCTTCGTGGCTTGATCTTCACTAAGTAAGTGATTTTGAGTTAATGTCATAACATGTTCAGTATAATAATTAATATCCCCAATAAGTGATACTTTTGGTAGTACTGTTTTACTTAATTGCTGTGTACTATTGTTTAGTGTATAAGTATTTCTTAATGAAAAAGCACTTAGAGTAACCATGATCAACATGATTAACATTGATGTAGTAAATAATTTTTTACCTATCGTCCATTTCAATGGATGCTCCCCCCAGAGATAACAATATTTTATATTTGACATCCATTTTATCGGTCATTTTCACTAAAGAATTTAGTTGTTTAATAGGTATTTAAAAATATAAATCGACAAATGAAAATAAAAAAGCGATACATTTATGCATCGCTTTCATCCTTCTTTATGCAATTATACCTAATTCGTTTTTGCCACCGTTCTACTATTTAGAGTAAATGAATAGGCAGCCGAGACCAATGCTAAAATGACAATAATGCCTCCCACTACTGCATTCGTCCTACCAGTATACTCATTTATCAGTACCCCACCTAAACTAGATCCTAATGCGATTCCAATATGTGAAAAGGAATTATTTAGACCTACCTGAATATCTGCTGTATCCTTCGCTGCTTTCGCAAGACTATCCTGAATGCTTGGACTAAGTGACCAAGAAAAACAACCCCACAAACAAAGAATCATCATTAAACTGATGATAGAATTTGTGGCAATTGGAAGACATAAGATTGAAACTGCTAATAAACCTAATAAGATTAAAATCGTTCTAGGTCCTCCAAAGCGATCTGTAGACCAGCCACCAATCCAACCTCCTAAAATACCAGCTACCCCAAAAATCAGTAATGAGATACTAATCATTTTAGTAGATAATCCCATCGTACTTTGCAGGAATGGAGTTAAGTAAGTGTAAATTGTAAAATGACCAGTTAATTGTAAAAATGAGATTAACTGAATAGATAAAATGCGTTTATTTTTTAATGTAGCGATTTGCTTTATTAACGGAATTGAAGGTTGTGGATTCACCTTTGGAAGAAACTTAATAATCCCTACCATTGATAGTAAACTTAAAACGCCAACTAAAGCAAAAGTCATTCTCCAACCATAATGCTCTCCAATTAATGTACCTAAAGGAACACCAAACACTAAAGAAGAACTGATTCCCATAAAAATAACGCCGATTGCTCTCCCTCTAATTTCATTAGACACGATATTCGCTGCAGTAGTAATTGAAACGACAATGACAACTGAACAACTTGCTGCAAGTATGATTCGAGCTATTAATAAAATAGTGAAGTTAGGACTTATGATTGATATTACATTTCCAATGAAGAATACGCTCATTGCAATTAGTAATAATTTTCGTCGCTCCACTTTTGATGTAATCGCAATCAAAACAGGTGCTCCAATAGCAAAAACTAAGGAGAAAATCGAAACTAATTGGCCAACAATTCCTACAGATACACTTAAATCACCTGCAATCATTGCCAATAAACCTGTAATAATGAATTCTACAGTTCCAGCTACAAACGTAGCGATTGCTAAAATATAAATACCTTTATGCATTTCTATACCCCTCAAATATGAGCTTTCTATTCCTTTGATTTTTGCCACATTATATTATTATAACGTTATCGATACAAAAGTCTATGTAAAGATCGTTATGAAAAGATTAACAATTAACATTAAAAGAGCCTAAAAATAAAAAAACGAACCCATTATTAGGCTCGTCTTTTATACACAAAACTATTTACACTTCTTTATCATCTTTCGTCGGTACAACTCTAATACTATTCTCTTCATTGTTTTCAACAAGATGTTGGAGAATGGATAATTTATTAGACCAAAACTGATCATAATATGCTAACCATTGTTTCAATTCACGAAAAGCTTCAGGTTGTAAAGTATATCTTCTTTCTCTTCCAACCTTCCGATTAGTTACAAGCTCAGCTTCAGAAAGAATATGCAGATGTTTAGCAATTGCTGTTCGACTCATCGTAAAATTACTTGATATCTCAGAAATTGGTAACTCTTTGTTCGCAAGTAATCTCAGAACTTCTCTTCTAGTCGGATCAGCTATTGCTTGGAATACATCATATTTTTGTGGGGAAGTAGTCACTATTTCTCAACAACTTCTTTAAGTCTTGCAACTAAGCCAACCCATCCGCCATTCATGCGCTCGCGAATATCGCCACTTTTTTGTTGTGGTTTCGGTAAGATTTCATCTGCTGGTTTCCAACCGCCGTGAATTAATGTGAATTCAGTTTTGTCTCCAACTTCTTTTAATAGAAATGAAACAAACCAACCATCAAGATCCCATGTAAATGTAATTTTGTTTGGTTCATCTACTTCTAATACTTTACAAGGAGATGGTCCGAATTGTGACTGTAAGTGAAACTCATGTCCAACAACAGGTTGAAAATCATTCGGCATAAACCATGCTGAAATACCTTCTGCAGTTGAAACAAAATTCCATACTTTTTGAATTGGTGCATTGTAAACGACTGTTTGTTTAATATCTTCTACTTGATTTTGAACGCTCATTATTCAATCCCTCTTTCAATTAATATAAAACCTTTTGGTTACATATCGAATTATATAAAACCTTTTGGTTTCATGTCAACTATATTTTCTCAACTATTTTTTCCAACTATCTTATTTCTATCAGTCAAAATATCAGACAATCCTTCTGAAAAAGATTCGTTTTGTACCCGTTTTTTTAACTGTCCCATTATTAAAATGTGTTTACCTACTAAAAAGTCAAATATGCTAACATTAAATCAGATTGAAAATGGGGGGATATTGTTTATGAAACGAGCAGCAATATTTGATATGGATGGAACTTTATTCCAAACGCATACAATTTTAGCTACTTCTCTTGAAGATGTCTTTGAAAACTTACGGCAACAAAAATTATGGGACAGCATTACGCCTATAGAAAAGTATAATGAAATAATGGGCGTACCTTTACCTGTTGTTTGGGAAACCTTATTACCACAACATTCACATGAAATTCGAGAACACGCGAATGCATTTTTCCATCAGCGCTTAATCGAGAACATACAATTGGGCAAAGGCGCATTATATTCAAACGTTATTGAAACTTTTGAACTCTTATTAGATCAAGATTATTTAATTTTCATTGCGAGCAATGGCCAGACTGAGTATTTACATTCCATCGTAAACTATTACGAATTAAATCAATTTGTCACAGAGATTTTTAGCATTCAGCAAATCGAATCACTAGATAAATCACTTTTAGCCGAAATGATTCTTAAAAAGTATCATTTGTCAGAAGGTATTGTTGTAGGTGATCGACTATCAGACATTCAATCTGCAAAAAAAAATTCCTTAACAGCTATCGGTTGTCGATTTGATTTTGCACAAGAAGCTGAGCTTGCTCACGCAGATTTTATTATTAATGATTTACTTGAAATAAAGTCAGTTATGAAATAAGAAAGAATAACTAAAAAAGAGCTTATCAATATGATAGGCTCTTCCTATTGTTGATTTTTACTCTTGGAGATTCGCTTTAACGTACAACCCACCGCTTTCTCATTCACTGATTATACATATTTTTTTGATTAGCATTCTACTACCATTCATCCATTCCAAATCCGTTTAAACTCATTATGATGAGGATCAATAATCAGTTCATATACGTCTGGATTGCTTAGCATCCTCCATTGTGCAAAGCCGAATTCTGAATCAAAATGCATCAGCAATAATGACATTAAATTACCATGAGTAACAATAATAGTATGCTCACTTTCATGATTGATGATTTCTTTAACTAGTGAAAGAACTCGCTCAATCGCTTCTTTACTTGATTCTCCACCTTTAAACTTTAGTTCTAAATCAGAATAGGTTTCTTCTAATCTTGTAAGCCAATCTGGATATACCTCTGTACTTAAAACTCGTTCAGCCAACCGATGATCAATTTCTAACATTAATTGTTTATGGTCTACCGTTGGTTGAATTGATTGAACCGCTCTTAAGAAAGGACTTGAGATAATGCGATCAATTAGTTTATTTTCAAAAAAATGGGTTAGCTCTAATGACTGTTCAAACCCCTTTTGAGTAAGGCTTGATTCAGGTGGTTGTCCAGTTGCTTCACAATGTCGAACAATATATATTTTCTTCATACAAACTCTCTCCTACAAACTAATTCTTTTGGTCAAACCTATTTTTAATTCGGCTTGTTTTATACTTTCTATTAAATAAACTGGCGCTTTTCTATGTCGTTCTATTTCAACTGATGACATCCATTTTACATCTTCTACCTCATCAGGACTTTTTGGGTAAGCAATGCCTGACTGATATTCACATAAAAATACAATATTCAAAACATGTTCATTCTTGTCTGTTACAAACGCAGAACTATATAGATAATTTACATTTTTTATTTCAAGATCTACTTCTTCAAGTACTTCTCGCTTAAGATTGCTCTCTAACATTTCTACAGGTTGTTGTCCTTGTTCAACTTTCCCTCCAACTAATGAAAGCATTCCACCTGCATGCTCTTCTTTCTGACTTCTTTCTATAACTAACCATTTGCCCTCATGGTTGATTGCAGCTTCAACATTTACAATAAACATAAAAATCCCTCCGTTTTGACAATTAAACTAATTTCTATGTACTATATCGAAATTCCTCTTTGACGACTTTTATTAAAACCACTTTTCTAAAAGATTGGATATGAAAAAACCAAACAAAAAGCATTACCCCTTTAAAAAGAAGTAATGCTCATCCAATTTCTAAAAGTAGAGTTTATTCAACTGTCCGTTGTCTTAAGAAAAACATAACCAAAATATTAATGAAGAAAATACCAATGAAAGCAACAATTAATGTATATACACCTGAAAAAATATTAAAGCCATAATCTGCATTTAATAATAACCATATACTCCCACTACCTAGTACAAGTAAATTGATGTTAAATGCAATCGACATAGCAGCCAAAATACTATTTGTATTCTTTTGCATTTTGACCTCTAACCAAACTGATAAAATAAGTGATACGAAAATAAAACTAAGGAAAGCAATAAATTGTGAATCCATTCTTATTCCTCCTATATTTTATTTGGTAATCCTCTAACCTTTCTGGTATTAACACTGATTCTCTATAAAATTACCAAAATCCTTCTTTAAAAAAGAAGCCTTCTATTTTTAAGAAAGAATACCTACTGCTACACCAAATCTTTATTATGTAGATACAAATAAACCCGTTTCCTTAAAAGTTAAACCTATATCTTTCGTCGCATGATTACTATTGATTCCATTTCCACTCGCGACTTAGAGTTCGTCGATTCTACACTTCCCAGAAGACGAGTGCCTGCTGAGCCTAAATAAATATTTTTAAACATGTTGACCTTTACACAAAAAAAAACGAAAAGCATTCCTTCTAATAAGAAATGCTTTTTTCGTTATTTTTCATATTTAGTCCAAGCTGACCCATTAATTTTATTTGAAACTTGAATGATCTTATTTTTAACTCTTTTTGCTTCTGCCCCTTTTAATAACATAGGTTGATAATTATTTCGGTATGAAACAGACGAAACCGAAAATGGTACTACTTTAATCTGTTTTTGATTTGTTAACGTGTTATTTTTGAAATGGAATGTTTGTTGGAAAACGAAAGTATCTTTATCACTTGGATTTTTATTTCCACCAAACATAAAATTTCCTAAACTATATGCTATAAATTTTCCTTTATACTCTTCAATTCCTTGAACTACATGAGGATGATGACCAAGAATCAGATCTGCACCATGATCAATTGCATAGTGGGCTAAATTTTTCTGTGTTTGATTCGGAACATATACTCTTTCAATCCCCCAATGGAAGTTAATGAGTACGATCTTGGCTCCAGCTTTCCGTAATCGTTGTATGTCATTGTTAATTTTAACTCGTAATTCAGGAGAATCATTCCATCCTTCATAACCGAGCGCTCCAATTTTGATTCCTTTTACAGTAGTTACATATGAATCATTGTAACCAAAATAACCAATCTTCTGCTTTTGTAATGAATTAATTGTATCATCATAACCTTTTTGCAAATAATCGTGACTATGGTTATTTGCTAGATTGACAGCTTCAATTCCTCCAAAAGTCAATATTTTCGCGTATGATGGATCCCCTTTAAAACGGAATTTTTTCACTGCTTTTTTTGTTGCTTTTGTAAGAGCCGTTTCCAAATTGACTGTCGTAAAGTCATCTTGTTTAAAAATATTATCTAATCTTTTAACAAAATGTTCTAACCCATACTTATTTGCCTCGTCCACAAATGAACCAGTAAAATAAAAATTTTCATCAGTTCCAATTGTAAAATCACCAGCTGCACTTACTTTTATTGTTGTTTCTGTCACTGGTTTTACAGGAGGTTTCTTTACTGGCGGCTTTACGATTGGTTTGTTTTCTGGTTTGTTTTCTGGTTTATTTTCTGGGTTTTTTATTGGACTGATTTCTTTATCAGATTTTTTATCTTCTTTATTTTCTGTTAGTTTCTCTTGGTGATTTAGTATGGTTGAATATACATAATGACTAATAATCGTAATACATCCAAATAGAGCTAAAATCATCATCCAAACTACAATTTTTTTACTCTTGCTGCTCCTCGGATTGTTATTCTTGCTCCTCATATCATAAATCTCCTTATACTAGTATTAAAGAATTTTACCGCAAGATATTTTTATAATATTTAAAATAATCCCTCACTTTATTAAAACATTTTTTAAAAATTTTGTAAAAAAAATAAAGTGAGCCTATTTGTCACTCACTTTATTAGAAACAAATGTTATTCTAATTTTTCAAAGTTAAAACATACGCAACAAATTCATTTTTATTATTTTTCGTGATTACTTTTGAAACAAGTAATTTCTTTCCTGATGGGCTCCAGGTTATTGGCCCTGAAATTTCGTCTAAGTCAGTAGAGAGTTGAGTAATCTTCTTCGTATTCACATCAATTACAAATAATCCACGTTCCCCTTTATCTTCAGAAATAACGGAAAATGCGATTGTTTTTGAATTTGGAGACCAGCTAGATCCAAATATTTGGGTACCTTTTGCTAACGAAACTGTTTTTTTACCACTTGCATCAGTAATTAGAAGTTCTCTTTTTGTTTGAGATATTTTCCTTACAACGACAAATTTCTTATGATTTGGGGACGGTATAACCCATTCAACTCTTAATCCATCAAATTTCTTTTTTAAAACATTTATTACATCTTTATTCGGATCAATTTTGGTTACTTTACCATTCACATCTGCACTAAACATTTGTTGATCAATGGTTGGAAAGATGATTGTTTGATTGTTGATCCATCTACCTTCTGTTGAAAAAGCAAAGATTTTATCTACATCGGTAACTTTTACTTTTTTCTTACTATCGAGATCTATAATATATCCTGTCCCAGTGGTTCCATCGATCGATTGTTTATAAAAAATATGCTTTTTATCGGGTGAAATAATTGCACCTATTTGTCCACTTTCTTCACCTGATATAACATTAGCTGTTTTAGTCCGTAAATCGTAACTAAATAAATTTACATGATAAACGTACTGTCCATCATCAGTCATTGCAGTTTTTGGCATTTGAGTATTTTTTTCTTCTATTAAGAGGGTATCTTCGTTTAGCCAATCCGTCCCTCGAATACCTTCATATCTGTCTATTTTTTCTAACGCAAGTTCATTTGTAACAACTTCTTCATTTTTGGTAAGAACAGTAATTTTTTTATTTTTCTTTTCAATGACTACACTATCATTCTCATTTTGCAATCCACAACTAGTTAAGATAAAAGAACAAGATGCAGCGATCAAAATCAATCTATACCCCTTCTTTATATCCACCGTACCACTCTCCTTATCCCTTACCATTTGTATGATATGCATTTGTTGTTTCAATTTAGGGCATTAGTTGTTTCCAAATTGTAAATTTAGTTAATTTATTTTAGGAAATGAAATGATAAAGTTCGAGCCAACTCCTTCATTTGACTCAACGGTAATCGTTCCATTTTGTTTTTCAATCAAATCTTTCGTTAACGCTAGTCCTAAACCTGATCCACCCGAAAGGCGTGAACGGTCTTTATTAACTGTATAAAATGGTTCAAAGATTTTATCCATTACAGTAGTAGGTATCCCAATCCCGGTGTCCCTAATACTAATGAATACACGATTATTTATCATTTCATTTGAAACGATGATGGTACCATTAGTTTTGTTATATTTAATTGCATTATCCAATAGATTCATAAAAATTAGTGTGAAACTTTCTTTATCGATATAAATATTAGCTGGTAGAAAATTAGTTTTGATAGATAATCCAAACTTTGTGATTTTACCTTTCATACGTTGACAATAATCTTCTAAAAGCTCCTTTACATCAATACTTTCTTTATTTAATTCAAAATCATATCTTTCTAATTCAGCTAATTTTAAGATTTTCTCTACCATTTCATAAAGGCGATGGGATTCCTTCCCAATATTTTCTTTTGCTTCTTCAATTAATTTAGGATCATCAGCGTACATTTCCAACAAATCAATGTAAGCTCTAATAACAGTTAGTGGGGTTTTAAACTCATGAGTAATTGAACCAATAAAATGTTTTTGCTGTTGTTCTAAAATTTTCAGTTTATCAACTGCCAATTGAAGATTATCTTTTTCTTGTTGTATCCCCTTAATATTTCTTTGAATTTCATTACTCATAAAATAAATGGCTTGGCTTAAGTATCCTAGTTCATCATTTCGATTTAAAATTGAGCGATTAGGGTATTGTCCAGATTTTATTTCCTCGGTTACTTTTCTTAGCTTTAATATATTATTAACGAGTGAATTAAAGAAAAAATACCCAATGATAAAACTTAGGACAATGATGATCAGCCCAATTTTAATAAATAGCTTAATGATCTCATCATAAAATTCATTATTCTTTATTAAAGAATAGTCAAATTGAACAACTCCAATTTGATTATTCGTATTATAAATAGGTGCGAAATAATTGAGTGTTTCATTCGCTTCCTGATATACAGTTTTGCCTTTTAAACCAAATTGAAGTGTATCTTCTATGTCTTTATTTATTGTAGTCTCTAGGGGAAGTGAGTCCCCAACGATGGTTCCAGACATATTGTAAATCGTAACATGTAAGCTACTGATAATCCCGATTTGTCTAGCAATTTCAAAACCGTAACGTTTAAAAAAGTCATTTGGATTTTCAGAAGTTTGACTAAGATACACTTGTTTTACATACACATTTGCAAGTTTACTCTGCTGAGCTAGCATGTCTTCAGTTTGCTTTTTTTGATTGTCATGGATTCCTTGTAGAATAAGTAAGCTTAATCCAAATACAGTACCAATTAGTAGAATGGCTAAAAACAAACTTGATTTAAATTTAATACTAGACCTCATTTTATTTCCCCTGACATTTTATAACCAATACCAAATACAGTTTGAATGTAATGTTGGTGTAACTTACCAAGCTTCTTCCGTAATCGTTGAATATGAATATCAACAGTTCGTGTACCACCAATGTATTCAATTCCCCATACTAAATCGAGTAAATCATCACGTCGAAAAATACGCTCTATATTCGTAGCCAGTAATGCTAACAAATCGAATTCTTTTGGGGTTAATTCAATTGAATTTCCACTGATACTCACTTTTCTTTGTTCAAGATTGATTACTAGCTCTTGAATTGTGATGATTTTAATTTTCTGTTCCTCAATATGGGATGACTTTTTCAGTCTCCTTAATAAAGATCTTGTTCTTGCAAGTAATTCTCTGATATCAAACGGTTTTGTAATATAATCGTCAGCACCAAATTCTAACCCTAAAACTCGATCAATAATATCATCTTTTGCGGTTAGTAAAATAATCCCCATTCCATCTTTATTTTCTATTTGTTTACATAATTCTAAGCCATTCATTTCTGGCATCATGATATCAGATATCATGATGTCTGGTTTGAATATAGGAACTTTTGATAATGCATCGATCCCATTGACTGCAGTCTCGACGATAAAACCTTCTCTTTTGAAGGCATATGATAATGGATCTAAAATACTTTTTTCATCATCCACAATTAAAATTTTTTCTTGCATATGCTCACCTAAATCCAATTTTATATTTAGTGTTTTTACAAATTCTTTCACTCATTCATTTTTAAATTATTTTATCCTTAAGTTAAAATTATAGATAACTTACATGACATTTACTAAAATATTTTTTGTAAAATATAAAAATTTACAATTTCGAAACATCTCATTCGATAATTATGACTCATGTTCGTATGAATCAATTATGTTGGACAATATTCTAGACCCTTTTTTACTTTCATACATTAAGTAAAGAGTACATCATGGGAGGGATTTCATGAGCGAAAACTTAAGAAATTTGAGTGGTAAATGCAAGTCATATAAAGACTGTTATGTAGTATTTCAAACTGATGAACGAGCGTTATTAGAAGGAGTTTTATTAGAATCAGATAACGAAAATGCAACCTTACTTACACCAGAAGATCTACCTGCACCACCAGATTCAGACTACGAAGTACCACGTCATGGCGGTGAAACTTTCGGTCCAAGATATCGACGTTATTATAGGGTCTTGGTTCCTTTATCAAAAGTAACAGAAGTATACTTATTCCCTTATCACTTTCCATCGTTCCCATATATATATTCAAGAAATTATCCTTACAATTCATATTTAGATCAAAGAAATTATTCATATAACCCATACGTTTATTCAAGGAATACTCCTTACAATCTTTTTCTAGATCAAAGAAATTATCTTTATAGGTATTAAATGAAAAAGCATCTAAAAATAGATGCTTTTTTTCCTACTCTGCTACAAATGCGAAAATTGATAATGGCTTAATCCTATTCATTTTTATACTTTCTTCTAACATTTTCATTTCGGATTGAATGAGCCCTTTAAATTTTGCAGGCATATCATTTATTTTACTAAGTTCTAAGTCAATGTCTTCTATTGTTTTATACACTTCCCACTTACCGTCCTGTAACTCTGGAGAAATGATTGTTTTTTCATCAATGATCGTCCACCCTGCTACTTCAGTAATTGCTTTCATATCATTTGGAGTAAAAAGTGTTCGGATATTCGAATCACTATGTAGCTTGAATGACTCATATTGTGCTTGTATTAATATTGATAATAAATGAGGATATTGTTCAATCTCACTTATTCTTGTGTCCCATTCTGCAAAACATAATTTTTTTCCCCATTTTTTTATTTTTTTCAAAATCTCATTTAATTCTTCAGTTGAACTTAAATACCACGAACAATGGGACAAGACAATATAATCAAATGCTTTCGATGGAAAATCAAATTTAGGTGATAATAAGTCAATCTCAAAATCCATTTTGATTTGCTTCCCAAGAAATGAATTCAGTAAATGATCCGCTGCTTCGCCTAATGTTGATGGACTTCCATAATCCCTAGACCCGTTATCAATGCCATAAACAAATCCATTTTCCCCAACAGTATATGCTAAAACAGCTGTTGTATCCCCTTGTCCACAGCCTATTTCTAACACTTTACTTCCTTCTTTAATACCCCAAAATTCTACTAATTTGAATCGATGCTCAGTTTGGATACTTTGTATATTGGACATGTCATTATTTGATGTCATACATTTTACAACAGAATCGATTTTGGCTTGCAACATAATTCCCCCTTTTCATCAAATATAAATAATGGACTGTTATCAAAAACAGCCCACTTTACAATACTTTATTAATCAAGTTTAAATGAAACTTCACCTACACCCATATCCATATCAACAGTTAAACTTTCTTTACCACTTTCATAAGCTTCATTCACATAAACACCATTGCCTTTTGAAATAAAATCGACAACGTTTGCTTTCCCAATCCCTTTATCAGAATGTATTTTCACTCCGATGTCTGAGGGTAAGATAATTGTTGTTTTTCCAACACCCGTTTCGATGTTTGTATTAAAACTATGCTTCCAGTCTCCACCTAAGTCTACCGTAAGTTCTCCCACTCCATTTTCAATATCTAAAGAGGTAAGATCCAATCCTTTCAAATCAAGTTCTGTTTTTGAAGCCCCTGCATTAACGTCTAAATCTAAAGGTATTTTATCTGTGAGCGTTAAGTTCCATTCATTTTTAAATTTACCAATCTTTATATTTGGCAAATTATGTTTTCCTTGTTCGATTTTCACTTTACCTTTGGACCCATTCAATTTGTAAGATACTTCTGGCTTAAGCGGTTTATGACTATATTCGGCAATTCCTTCTACCCACTCATTTCCGCCTTTCTTAACATTCAACTTCCCTGCACCTAAGTCCACCTTAACGTCCAATGATTTTGCGTTATCTTTTTCAATAGAGATTAATTCTTCTTTTACTTTTCCATTTGTAAATATATTACAACCTGTTGTCACAACTAGTGTCGCACCCACTAAAACAGCAACAAAAAATGATTTTTTCATTTTTTAGCCTCCATAAATAAGATTTCTGATACTCTTATTTTATGGATTTCAGCTTTATTAGATAATGACCTTACGTATTAAATAAAATCAGACCTTAGTATGAAATCGTAAAAAACGACTGATTTATATAGAATTAAGTAAAAAATTGTTCGATTGATTAATGTATTAAAAGCAGGACTGCCTCTTCATTACTAGCTGCTACTTGATAAAATTTAACTAATTGTGCATAATGCTCTACTAAATAATCTCGATCCTCTTCTGTCCAGTTACGATCCGATGGATAAATTTCAACTTTGTTGATTTTTTCTAAATGAAATCTAGAAGATAATTCACTAATTGTAATACTTGATAATTCATGGTGAATTTCGATTACTTTACTTGCCGATAAAAATCGTAGTGGACCATACCCCAGATCTTCACCTATTTCTTCTCCACCTAAAATGGCCTGTCCAGCTAACGTTTGATTTGTGGTTTCAAAGCTTGCATCACCAGTAAGTAGAAAATAGATCCCGTGCCAAGATTTATCAATATCTAACTCAGTATCTTGTATCTCTTGTGATTCATAAATTATTTCATCAATATCATCTAAGTTTGACATAATTGTTTGAAGCATACTATTAGAAACTCTATAAAAACTAGCACTCATACCCATCGTCTAATCCCCCTGAACTTTATATAAGGTACTATCCACTAGTTTGTTAATTTCGTATATGTAATAAAAAATCCTTCTTTCATATGAAAAATTGCAAAGAAAAACCCATTGTATATATAACAATGAGTTGGTATTTGAAATAAGTACAATCATGAAAAGATGACAAATTAAACCACGACGTCCTGTCGTAACGCATGCATGACCCACATACTGTGGTCCTTCTGCGGCGTCTCACCTGTCCTTCATCTCGCACAGGAGTCGAGCACCTTCCGTTCTGATCATTAGCGGGGATCCTATGAGAATCTATCCTAGTATTACTTACAATGATAAATATCTATACTTTTAAAAAAAGCTCGTATCAATTTTATTATTTTTATTTCCCGCCAAAAAAAGAACCAAATCAATTGCGATTTGGTCTTCTAATTACTTATCTAACTATTTTTTTTTACTCTTAAACCGTACTCATTTTTCAATTAACGATGTTTTCAAGCTTTTCATACACATATCCCTTATAACCATTTTAACCAATTCTTTTTATAACCTTTTGGATTGATTGGATCATCTAGCGCTATGGTTTTCGTTTCTTTTGTATGAATTGAATTATTTACTGCTACATGTTTAGTAGAATCTAAGTGCACACTTTTGATCAATAAAATTGTAATGAAGCTTAACAATACAACGAGTTTCTTCATCATTAGATTCCTTTCTTATTTAAGATTGAAAGCAATATGGAATTATACTCTTGTAGTAAAATGTTTTGTTCTTCTATTTTACAATTTTCTTTGTAAAAGTCATTAAGAATTTTATAATATTTAATTAATTTATCACTTTCACTATTTTTGATCCAAAAAGGTAGCGCCACCTCACGTAAATATTCAACTAAATTACATTTTTCTTGTTTAGCTTCATAGTACAGCACTTGTATTTTTATATATAATGAACTATTTTTATCATCTATTTTAGTTAAGTTATCTCCTAGAAGTTCGGATGCAGATTGATATTCTTTTAATATAATCATGTTATTTGCGATATTAGAGATTACCGTATAATATTCTTCGCTACCTTCCTGTACACTTTCTAAATATCTTTGATAATATGTGATCGCTTTTTTATTTTTATTGGAATGAAAATATAGATACCCTAAATTATGCAAAGCGTTATAATAAATTGTTTTATCATTTAATATTGTTGAATTATCTAGAACTTCTTCTAATATTAATTCCGCTTTATCTAGCAGCTTGCTTTTGATTAATTGGAGCGAAAGAAGCATCTTAGAATCTAGTATTCTTTTTATATTATTATTTTGTACAAAAATTGGAATTGCTTTATTACAAAAGTACATCGATACTGATGGTTGATTTAATATTTGATAGATTAATGCTCTATAAAAGCAAAACTCTTGAAATTCAACCTCTATATTTGGAACAAGGTCTTGCACTTCATCCATCATTAAAAGTGAATCATCATATCTTTTTTCCTTAATATAAAATATCGAAAGTGTAAACAAAAATTTTATTAATTCATGTTGGGAAAATTTTTTCCTCTTTTTCTCAAGTTGTTTCCACTTTTTCCTAGCATTCTGCATATCTTCAATAAAAATATAATATCTCCAAATAACAATTGAAAATTCATTTGATATACTAGTATAATGAATAAACTCTTCATTTAAAACAAGTTCATCAAATATTTGCTGACTAAGTTGATAGTCTGCTCGTTCAATTAAATTCCACAGTCTTTTTAACTGGACCATGATTTCATCTAAATTAATCGCATCCGCTTCTTTTTCAACTTTCATTTTCTTTAGAAGTAATTCAATCGTCTCTATACCAGCTTCTTTATTCCCGTTTTCTATTTTACTTAAGTGTGATACAGAACAAATGCCTTCACATAATTTTTCCTGTGTCCACCCTAATTTCTTTCTATGATGATAGATCATTTTGCCGTATTGCATATCGAATCTCCTGTTCTAATTAATCGATACATTTTAAAAAATTTCACTAAATTTTATTATATTAATATCCTTATGTATTCAAATGAATATTTTTCTTCGCATTTTTTTCATCAATTGTATCCATTCATTTACTCGTAAAATTCTTGCTTACCATGTTAAAAATTTTCCCAATACAAAATATTCTTATAGAATGCTATCATTTGAGTATAAGCAATTAAACGATACTAACTTTTGTCTCTTTATTAGTATTATTTAAATGCACCCCCATTTAATAACAGTTTAAAGCAAGATGTAATTGTTACATCTTGCGATTTTTTTGTTTTTTTACTATATTTTCATGTATTCCCAGGAATAAAATCAGTCTAATACTTAATACTTTCGATCCTTAATTTGAATATAACTTGAAGGGGATTCAAATGGAAAAAAAAACTGCTTCATTGTATTTGGTAATATTTGGTATATTTATTATACTCCTTTTATCATTAAATTTATATATTGAAAAAGAAAAACAAGCAGCAAAAGATGATAGATTAACAACTGAGTTAACAGAAGAACAAAATGTCCAAGACACTGTAAGGTTCTATATAACTTCATTAAAAAGACAAGATATAGAAAAGTACAATTCTGTAATGGTAGATGATTTAAAAATTAGTACTTCTTCGTTATATTTTACTAAAATAATGACAAATGTAACTGACTCAAAGTATGTGGGTGATAATTTATCTGCTATTCATTTACTAAAAAAAGATCGTAGAGTTTCAATAAAAGTAAAATACGAAATAACCTTTAAAGAAAACTATAATCCTGAAGGAATTTATCATGAAGGAAGAAACAAATGTAATGTTTTAATAGATTTAATCAAGATTGATAAAAGATGGGCAATCCAAAAAGTACATAATGTGCAAATGCTTTAACTAAAAAAAGGATTACTTCTAAGAAGTAATCCTTTTTACAATTCAACTTTGAATCTCTTCTAAATCCTTAGTAAGCCAACCTTTACTCTCATCATCTACCACTTGACTTGTAAAATGAAATGCAGTTTTCAAGCTCTCCTGGCATTTTACAGCATCTTCTAGTCCTTTATATGCCCGAGCTGCAGCCTCATAGGCATACGCTATGTAAAACGGCTTCAATTCAGCATTAATACTAACCTCTATGCATTTCTCAGCGTAGTGTAAAGCAATTACTCCTTGTCCAGTTACAGCATATACTCTCGATAACTGCCAATATCCAATTGATAGATTGGTAGCTGTATGCTCCTTTACCTGTGTCCAATGCCAAAACGAACTATGACATAAATGAACCATTTCTTCTGATTCATTCTCGGATCTGTTTTCCATTACAAGTAAATCCCATACCTTATTAAAGCATGCCACTGCTAATTCCCTATGTGTAAAACTTGGTTTCTGTATGATTTCCTCCACTAGTGGACCTCCTTTTATGTATAGTACTTCTATATAAGTTCATCATTAATTATAAGAAAATTTAGATAATATGTATATGTAAAAATACAATATCTACAATAAAGAAACCGACTACCTATTGGTAATCGGTTCTTCTTTGATTTATGATTTTACTTCAACAGGAGTAACATGTTTCATTAATTTAAACATCGGTACCATAATCAGTATACCAAAGACAAATAATAATGCTGAGAATTGATACATTGAGAATAATGAAAACTGTTCTTTTAAAACGCCGGATAAACTCATTGTAATAACCATAGATCCCATAAATAAAGGCGTTAATATACCATTTACTCTGCCGACAAACTTCTCATCTGTATTTTTAAGGATGATTGTATTAATACCAATATGTAGTGCTGGCATAAATAATCCCATAAAGAATTCAGCGACTAATGTGATCCAGAATATTTCTGACCAACCCATTACAAAAATGCCAATGGCTGAAACAGACATACCAAGCATTAAAAGAACATGTGGAGCTAGTTTATTTGAAATAACCATTATTACTCCACCGCCAATTATCATAGCAGCCCCATTTGCTGCAAATAACCATTGTAAATAATCCTTATCTAAACCTAATCTTTCAGTAACTAAGAATATGGCTAAAGGATGAATAAAACCTAGGGCTAATCCTGCAGCTGTAAATACTCCGCCTAAAATAACCAAAACCTTACGAGACCAGACATATTGAAAGCCTAGCTTCATTTCTTCCCATACAGAAGTTGTTTCCTCAGCTTTTTCTTCAACTACATCTTTTGGAAGTTTTGTTAAAACAAGAGCTGATAATAAAAATGCAATTCCTACGATTCCCATTGAAATAAAGATACCTGATTGTTGATAAACAAAAGTACCTAATACTGGTCCTAAAATCATAAATATTGCCATCATTGTTTGAAATATAGACATACCAGCTTGCATTTGTTCCCCTGGTACATGGACCTTAAATAACTTCATACTTGAAGGCTGTGAAAACTGCGACAAAATTGCAGACACCAAAGTAGCAAAAAATATGATTTTCCATGTTCCATATAATAGCGCAAGTAATATAACAAAAATTGATGCTGCACTTAAAAGGTCACACCAAATCATCGTTCGCTTTGGTCGCCAGCGATCAGCAAACGTTCCACCAATAAAAGAAAATATAAAAATCGGTGCAAATTCAGCAACTGAAATAAGTGATATTGCTGTTGCGTCACCATCTGTTTTTTCCATAACAAATAATAATATGGCAAAATTACGAACCCATATCCCAATTTGGATGAACAAACCTGCTGACATAATCGTCTGAACAAAACGATTTTTTAATAATGATGCCATCGAAGGATTAGAAGTATTAGTAGTCATTTTTTACCTCTCCATACTCATTTTATTTTTCTAATCAAAATAACATATGTAAATAATTACAATTTATGCCAAAAATCAGAACTAACGTTCTTTAACAGAACGTACTTTCCTATATTACATTAAAATTTCTTAATGTTCAATGACTTTTTACATTTATTTTATCCAATTTTCTGAATTATTAATACGAACTAAACTTCATAATGAAAAACTAATTCCTCACCATGTTCACCAGAATACCTAATGCCTTTGTCAACAAAACCACATTTTCTATATAAATGAATTGCAGGTATATTCGTATGATGTACCGTTAATATGATTTCATTTTTATTTACTATCGATTTTTTCGTAAAACTAGATAATCCTTTCAATGCTTGCTCTCCAATTCCTCTTCCTTGAAATCGATGATCGATCGAAAATGACTTAAATACAATCGCGTTCTTATTGTCGGAATAGAGATTTACTTTCGTTCGACCATCTAAAATAAAAAAACCTACAACGTCATTTTCTACCAAGATCAGCACTGGTAGTACTTGTTCACTTTCAATTTGCTCTATTGCTTCAATTGGATATGAGGTATAGATTGCTTGCTCCATAGGTAAATCATAATTTATGATTGCATTTCCGTATTTCTCATCATAAGGTATTAACTTTAATAATGAATTAAATCCCATATTTTCCACTCCATTAAGTTTCAAATTTACTTAAACATGCAATTCAAAAAGAGAGTAACAAAACAATATATACAAAAACGGACTAAATTTGAACTTGTTTTCACCTTTAAAAATGATTACATATATACAAGACCTGAAATCGTAAAAAAAGTAGACCTTTAAAAAGGTCTACTTTTCAATTATTCTCCTAAGTCTACATTATGGTAAACGCGTTGAACATCTTCAATATCTTCAAGTACATCTAGCATTTTTTCAAACTTTAATTGACCGTCTTCTGGTAATGTTACATCATTTTGAGCAAGCATTGTTAATTCTGCTACCGTAAATTCAGTAATACCTTCATTCTTGAATGCTTCTTGAATTGCATAGAATTGATCTTGATCAGCATATACAATTACTGCATCATCTTCTTCTAAAATATCACGAACGTCTACATCAGCTTCCATTAAGATTTCAAGTACTTCGTCAGCTGTTTTCCCTTCAAGGCCAATTACTGCAGTTGCATCAAACATATAAGAAACTGAACCAGTTACACCTAAATTACCACCATTTTTACTGAATGCCGCGCGCACTTCAGCAGCTGTACGATTCACATTATTTGTTAATGCATCAACAATTACCATTGAACCATTTGGTCCAAAGCCTTCATAACGTAATTCATCGAAACTCTCTTCAGAACCACCTTTTGCTTTTTCAATAGCACGATCGATAATTGTTTTTGGTACGCTATATGTTTTTGCACGTTCAAGTACGACTTTTAATGCTTGGTTTGATTCTGGATCAGGTTCACCTTGTTTTGCAGCTACATATATTTCACGACCAAATTTTGCATAAATACGACTTGTATTTGCATCTTTTGAAGCTTTTTTTTCTTTAATATTATTCCACTTACGCCCCATCTTGTTCCACTCTCTTTCAACATTAAATCAAATTTATTAAGTAATTTGCCAATGCTTATTACTTTAGAGTTTACCTCAATCTATTAATACATTAACAAATAATCTACCTTATATTATACCTTTTTTTTAAAAAATTTTCACGAATATAAACGAATGAATCTATATCATTATCAACAAATCTATAAAATGTAAAACAAAAAACATCCGACAGAATGTCAGGATGTTTTGTAAAGTAGTAAATTATCTATTATATTTTAATACTATTTCATTTGATTCCATAGGTTCATTAATACTTCATGATCTATTTTGAAATAAAGGGCATTACCATAACTAATATAACCATCTTTTACAACCCAAAATGTTACATTCGTTCCATCAGTTAGAGAAATTGTTAGCTCCTTATATTGTTCATTATTTTGAAAGTTACCTAACTTAGCTTCGACATCTTCTCTTAAATAAGGTATTGAATCATTTAACGCCTTCACAAAAGAATTTAATAATTCTTTATCATTTATCTCTGTATATTTTTCAGCACTATTATTCCAGTCATCATATGTTCTCGACTTTGCCTTTTCGATCTTTATCAATTGTAATTTCTCGACGATTTCACTTCCACTACTAATCGTCAGACCATTTAAACTTTCATAAACTTCAGCATATCCGCTGCTTACGTCATAGGTCATTAATCTAAATTCTTGTTGATATCCTTTTACTGAATAAACATCTACTTCTCCAATTGTTGAAGCGAATTCAACTGCATAATCATCTTGTTTACTCCATTCATCAAGACCAGCTCTTGTTTTCCCAAGCTTTTCACCTAATAATTGTTTTACTTGTGTTGGATCAATTTTTGTAGATGATTGAGTATAGATTCTTCCTTTAAAAACAAATAAAGGCATCATTTTTGCCGTTTCCCCACTTTTAGGTAATTCAATAGCAGGTATCGTTACTCCGCTTTTATCAAGAAGACTTGATACTATTTTCTGACTTTCATTTGAGTGATGATGATTAGCATTCCAAGCGCTATATCCACCGATTGATAAAAAGGCTATACTAACAGCCAATGGTACAACTTTATATAGATAATTTTTACGTTTTGTCATTTCACTTTTCGCTTTCTTTACACCAATTACAGCTCTTTCATGAAGTTCATTCGGAATTTGGATTCGATTCATTTCTTGTTTGATTTTATCGCTCATACAGTTCATCTCCATTCAATTCTTTTCGAAGTTTATTTAGTCCTCTGTATAAAATTGTCTTTGCTGTACCAAGTGGAATGTTTAAAGTCTCCGAAACTTCTTTAATTGTAAAATCAAAATAATACCTTAATATAATTACTTTCTTTTCAGTTTCATTTAATAATTGGATTAAATCATCTAAGGTCATCGAAAGAGATAGATCTTTTTCATCTTTACTCGAAAGTTCTTTTTCAACTTCCGGTTTTAATTCAACTACTTTTTTTTGTTTTCGTAATAAATCAATTGAACAACTGATGGCAATTTTAATAATCCAAGTTTTTAAGTATTTTGGTTCCTTTAAGTTTTTAATTGATTTAAATGCACGATACGCCGTTTCTTGGACTACATCTAATGCGTCTTCTTGGTTTTTCACATAAACAAATGCTGTTCGATAAATATCATTTTCATATTCTTGGAACAGTTTTAAAAATGCATGGTCATTTCCTTGTTGCGCTTCCTTTACTAACTGAATCATCTTTTGCACCTCCACATCCCACATATATTAGACGTATAAAGTGATACTTTAGCTTTTATTTTTTTATACGAATGAAAAAAAAGCTCCAACAAGAGCTTTTTAGATGTTCTCTATTTTACCATTACTGATTTCTATGTAAGGTATAGCTGTAAATAAATTGTTCACCAATTGAACCAATTTTCCTTCTACCTGTATCTTGGTAACCAACCTTTTCATATACTTTTTGAGCAGCCGTATTTTTATGATTTACTGCTAAAACAATCTCATTGCAGTTTTGAAAAAATTCATTAACAAAATGTTCTATTTGAAGTAATCCTTTTTTTGCATATCCATTTCCTTGTTGCTTATGGTCAATCGAAAATGATGTCAGTAACATAGCATTAGGATTATCGGTATAATCTTGCACCCTCAAACTAGCATGTAATACAAAGAATCCAACTGGACGAGACTCACTTAAAATGACGATCGGATACTGACCTTCTGAAGCTTCTAACATGGCTACCGGTAATGAAGTAAATTGTTCTTGTTCCTCCGGTAAACAAAACTCGTTTAATGTTTCGAAAAATTCAGTTTTATAATGTTGTAATTCTACTCCATCTAACATATTTAATATTCCTCCATAGTAAACTCCCAATAATAGAACGTATATTCTCATTCTATTATAAAAGACGAAAAAAGAAAACTATTTTAGAAGCTAACTATATTCAAACATGTCGTTAACTCATAAACAATATGCTTTTTATATTGTAAAGGATTATTAATCACATTGTTGTCGTTGCACTATTAGCACCGCTATTATTTCGTCTTTGAATCGCATAAACACCCATGACAATTAGAACTAATTCTTCTGATGAAAGTTCACTTGTAAAGCTTTCTAATCTAAATGCAGGTGAAGAGAAGAAACCATTCATTTTCTCGAATTTACATACTAACGTGGTTTCATCTATAAAAACTTCATACTGTTTGGAAAACCCACCTGATTTAATCTGAAAAGTATTTCTACCATAAGCATCATACTCAAATTTCTTAGATAAGAAAGAAAACCTTCCTCTTAAAGAACCAATCTCCTGACTCGATTGATTACTAATCTTCCACTTTGAGCTTAAAAATGGGAATTTGCCACTTGCAACAATATTTCCATGTAAGTCAAGTACATCCACGCCAGATGAAAACATACTTTTCAAATCAAGTTTACCCACTATTTCTTTTGCTTCATTATATATATCTGTAATTCCTGAAGAAAAAAAGTTCTCAGTAAAATACAATGTTTCATTTTCCATAAGATCCCTACTTCCAAAAATGAAGTTTATATCAGCCTAGGATGATCGTAATAAATAATTAACTCACTTTTAACTTTATGATATAAGTAACATAATTATTTCCTTTCCAAATCCCTCTTACCTCAAAAACTCGCTCACCCTTCTGCGAATCTATCTGAAAAGCATAACCTTCATAGTCATTGGTATTTTGATCATAAATATAACTTTTTTTATGTTTTTTATGTTCCAAAATTTCAACATTTTCAGGGCGATCTGAAAAATGAATATGCACATATTCTCCCATAAATGCAGAAGTTCCTTCTGTCCCTTTCACACTGTTATCTGTATCTTTCATGATTAATTTATCTTTATTCAGTACTTTTCCCCAGGAATAATTTGTTATTTTATAAGGAATCGCTTTATCAGCTAGTACAAATTTCACCTGTGGTTTTTCTTCTTTTGTTAATATTGTCTCATTTATAATTAAAAATAAAGTTGAAATTGCAACAATCAATAAAATCCCTTTTTTAAACATTTAGCTTACTCTCCATATTTCTTTTGTTACCTATAATGTAAGCTATCCTAATTAAATTGTATATTGGGAAAATTATGTGACGTTTTTTTTATAGAATGATTACAACCCTCTCCCTTACTTAGTACAAAAGAACCACAAAACAAGTAGTTATGACCCACAAAATGATAATACTAATGAAAAAACACCTATTTTTTTTAGGTGTTTTTTTATTCATCCCATATTATTTCCTGCATTTGATGACTGCGCTAACTTTTTTAAATAATACATTTCTTCTCTCATCATGTGATCAGCCATTAAAGCAGAGAATGTCCCAAGTACTTCATGAGATATTTCTAGTTCTTCTAATTCATTTAAAAATACTTGGAAAAGTTCTATTTCTAATTTTATATCACGATTCATTTTTCTAAGTGCAGGAAAACTCATGAGATTCGTTCTTAAGTAACCTGTAAGTTCAACTGCTTTAAGATAGAAGTGTTCAAAATGAGTTGCGAATTTATCACTTTTTTTCTTTAGTTTTTTTTCAACAGCATCAAGTGTATCTGAAATAATGCCTGCATGACCAGCAGCATCTAACACCCACAATAGATGGTGATGTAATTCATGAAAGATAGGTGGAGTTTGATTTTGTTTTAAATATGAAAGAATTAATACATATTCTTCTAATTCATTTACCATATGATTGATAAATGTCGGACTTAAGTGGATGGTAATTTCAGTCGTTAATTGCTTCTGTAATAAAGACAATTTAAAACTTCTAAATGCTACAGTAGTTTCTTCTGCAATTTTGGTAATTTCATCAATATTACTTCCCGTGTTTAAACGGTTGAGTAACTCGTGAAACACATGTTTAAACGCCTTTACTTGCTGTATCTCCTCTTTTTCCTTTTCAGCCAATCCATCTAAAATAAACTGAGAGTGGTCTCTCAATACTTGTAACCAAAAGGAATGCTCGTATGTAGCAGTTTGGATGAAATTGTCCATCGTCTCCTCCTTAGTAATGTACATTAGTTCATTTTATTAAGTAAAAAACAAATTTATTAGTCTTTATCCATAAAGTAGACTATTTTATAAATTCAAGGTAAGTTCTATCCGTTACATTAATCGTAATATGCTTACTTTGCTTAACAAACAATTGCTTGGGTATTATGATAATTAAGTGAACACTTTACATTTGAAAGGACTTGATTTCAAGATGAATCATCAACCAGAATACTGGATATCAAAATTGGATTTGACCTCACATCCTGAAGGCGGCTATTACAAATCTACATATCAATCAACTGAAAAAATTACTGATCACGAGTTAACGGTACAATACAATGGGAATCGTTTACTTTACACTAGCATTTATTTCTTATTAAAATCGGAGGACGTTTCTCACTTTCACCGTTTAAAATCTGACGAGTTATGGTATTTCCATGCTGGAAGTGCTCTAACCATCCATGTAATCCGTGAAAACGGACAGTATGAAGAAATTAAATTAGGTTTAAATCTAGAAAGTGGAGAAGTTCCTCAATATTTAGTTCCAAAAAATTCAATCTTTGGTTCATCTGTAATGGAAGAAAATACATTCTCTCTAGTTGGATGTATGGTATCCCCTGGATTTGCATTTGAAGATTTTGAGTTATTTACTCAAAATGAATTATTAGAACAATATTCCGAGCATGAAGAAATTATTAGAAAACTAGCTTACGAAACACTTCCGGATTAAATAAAAAATGGCAACTAATCTCTTAAATTAGTCGCCATTTTTTTATTCGGATTTCAAGACCTATTTAAAAATACCTATCTTCCTTACTTCATATCTAAATACGCTGTACTTGCATATCCTTTATAGCCTTTGTAAGTTACGATTGCCCACTTAGTATCTACCGACGTTTTACTCTTGGCATATCCTAAGAAACTTACATTTGTACCTTTAGGTAAGACAGTTAATACTTTATATTTTGTACTTGGACCTGTACGTAAATTTAGATTTGCTTTCGTTTTAATGATAGATTGTACTTTTGCTAAATACTTTGTACTAACATATGCCACACCATTTTTAGTTGTAGTTGTTTTGATCTGAGCCCAGTTTGCGTTTGTATATTTAACAATTTCTATTTGATCTTTCTTTCTTAATGAATCAACAATTTTTGAATTTGTACTTGGTGCAGAACGAACATTCAACTTACTTGCAGTTACTTCATACACACTAATTGGTGCATCGATAACGGCTGCGCTAACCTTATGAGGAGTTAATACCCCACTATTTGAAAATGACAATGCACTAGTTAAAGCGATTGTAGAAACAAATGCTTTTAATAATTTATGTTTCATATACAATTCCTCCATTTATACTTAATATTTTCGGTGTCATACTTGCAATTCAATAAGGAAATTCGGTGATTTTCTATCTAAGATGTGTGTATTCTCCTTTCCTTTAATAGCTAAATCATATGGCAATGTTGTTTCAAATTAAGTCATCAAATGTTTCGAAATTGTAAACATTTTTAAGTCATTAAGATCAAAATAAAGGGAACTCAATTAGTAAAAACATACTAATTTGACAGGAAATATTTGTATACAGCTTCCAATATATGGACAATCTAAACCTTGAATTTGTTTATTGGAGGCATACAAATGGACAATCAGCACAACGAGGAAGAAATATTAACAAATCGTCAAGGACATCCAATTACTGATAATCAAAATGTTAGAACTGTTGGGAATAGAGGTCCCACAACATTAGAAAACTATGACTTTTTGGAAAAAATCTCTCATTTTGACCGAGAGCGTATTCCTGAGCGAGTGGTACACGCAAGAGGTGCGGGTGCAAGTGGCTACTTTGAGGCTTACGGTAAAGTCGGTGAGGAAACAATCTCTAAATATACTAGAGCAAAATTATTTCAAGAAGCTGGCAAACAAACTCCTGTATATGTTCGCTTTTCTACGGTTGTTGGTGGTGGACATTCTCCAGAAACTTTACGCGATCCTCGTGGATTTGCAGTTAAATTTTATACTGAAGATGGGAACTGGGATTTAGTCGGAAACAATTTGAAAATATTTTTTATCCGTGATCCATTAAAATTTCCAGATATGGTTCATTCCTTTAAACCAGATCCAGTAACGAACTTACCAGATCCTGAAAGAATGTTTGATTTCCTTCATTTAACACCTGAGGCAACTCACATGGTTACGTTTCTATTTTCACCGTGGGGTATTCCAGCAAATTATCGTCAAATGCAAGGTTCTGGTGTCAATACATACAAATGGGTAAATAAAGACGGAGAAGCAGTGCTAATTAAGTATCATTGGGAACCGCTTAACCAAGGTATTAAAAACCTTCTTCAAAGTGAAGCAAATGAAATACAATCTACAAATTATAATCATGCAACACAAGACTTGTATGAAGCTATTGAACAAGGAAATTTTCCAGAGTGGGAATTATGTGTACAAATTATGAGTGATGATGAACATCCTGAACTCGATTTTGACCCACTTGATCCTACTAAACTTTGGGATCCAGAGAAGTTTCCATTTTTAAAAGTTGGAAAAATGGTATTAAATAAAAATCCAGAGAATTATTTTAATGAAGTAGAACAGATTGCTTTCGGTACGGGTGTACTTGTTGATGGACTTGATTTTTCAGACGATAAACTATTGCAAGGACGTACATTTTCATATTCTGATACACAACGTTATCGTGTAGGTACAAATTATTTACAACTACCGGTTAATTCGCCAAAGAATCATGTTGCTACAAATCAACGTGACGGTCAAATGGAATATAAGGTTGACAGGGCACCAGGTCAAAATCCACATGTGAACTATGAGCCTTCCTCTCTTGGCGGATTAAAAGAAGCACCCAAAAATGGTAAGGATCATGAACCTAGCTATCATGCAAAATTAGTCCGTCAAAAAATTGATCGACCAAATGATTTTGCTCAAGCAGGTGACACTTTCCGTGCTTTCGATGAAACAGAAAAAAACGAATTGATTTCAAACCTCGTTGACGCTTTAAAAGTATGTAAGCCACATATTCAAGAAACAATGGTTGGCTATTTTACAGAAGCTGATGCAGATTATGGGAAAAGAGTTCGCGAGGGCTTAGAGAAAGCAAATCGTGAACAATCTGAACATACAAGTAACCATGCAGCAGACGATGCAGTAGATAAATCAAAATCGATGGGTCATGAATCCGATCGATATTAAAAAACTAGGTGTTGGTACGATTGTACCAGCATCTTTTTTTGTGCCATCTGCTTAAATACGAAAAGTCTATTACGAAAACTAATAGTTTACGCATGTTTCGTCACAAGCTAAAATAAGAGTATGACTTTTTAGAAAATTATGACATACAATTCACAGTACGAGATATGGAGGGGAATGACCTTGGATAAATATTGCCATGAGACAAAAGTGATCCGAACAAAAAGAGTATTTCCTAATGAAATTAATCACTTCAATACATTATTTGGCGGCGTTTTAATGTATGAAATCGATGTAGTTGCTAGCGTTTCAGCTGCAAAGCTTTGTTTATGTGAATGTGCGACCGTATCAACAGATTCCGTTGAATTTCTACGTCCAATTTTACCGACTGATGCTGTTTGTTTAGAAAGTTTTATCAGTTGGACAGATGAACGTTATATGGAGGTATTCGTCAAAATCACGACAGAAAACTTACGAACTGGTCAACAGCAACTTGCTGCTACTGCTTTTCTCACATTCGTTGCTTTAGATGAAAATGGAAAACCTCGTCCAATTCCACAAATTC
>Ga0102589_1000850_pt1 | contig 50113 bp, 51 predicted proteins | sample AraplaMF_Col_mLB_FD_76858 | JGI IMG/M metagenome (GOLD analysis project Ga0102589, IMG submission 76858) | Arabidopsis root microbial communities from the University of North Carolina, USA - plate scrape MF_Col_mLB | ecosystem: Host-associated > Plants > Roots > Endosphere | place: USA...
TTGAAGAAGGTATCCTTGATTCTTTCGGTACAGTATCTTTATTAGTAGAATTCCAAGAACGTCTAGATATCGAAGTATCTATTTCTGATTTTGATCGTGATGAGTGGGCAACACCAAACATGATTATTAAAAAGTTGGAAGAAATCCGATGAAAAAAGCAACTTTTGGACCGATGCTCTTAGCATTGGCCCTTTTTGCTGTATTCTTACTTATTCCAACGCGCTTTCTACTTCCGCTTGTCAGTGATAAGAAAGTAGAAGAGGCGGCAACTTCTCTAAAATCAGAGAAAATACAAAGTATGATTTTACAGCAAAAAATGTTAGAAGATCCGAAATACCTTCCGATGTATGGTTCATCGGAATTTGCAAGAATGGATGCTTTTCATCCATCCAATTACTTTAAAGTAAAACCTGAAGGATTCACACCATTTCTTCTTGGTCGTGGTGGAACGCAAGACCTTATCCATGTGCTAAACTTTGCATCTACAATGGATCAATTAAAAGATAAAAAAATGGTCTTTGTTCTTTCACCACAATGGTTTGTACCACAAGGCATTGATGAAACACACTTTGCACCTAACTTTTCAAAACAACAAGGCTACCATTTCATTTTTAACAATGATTTAAAGCCTGAAATGAAAAAACAAATTGCAAAACGTTTATTGAACTTTGAAATTGTAAAAAAAGAGACGTTATTAAAAATATCTTTAGAAGGCATTGTCTATGATGATACTAAACATAAGATAAAAGCAATTGCAGCGAAACCATTTGCTTATCTTTACCGTAATATTTTAGATCGCAAAGACATATTTACAGTGATGTTCGATATTAAACCGCATAAAGAACAACTTGATCCAGCATTGAAACAAATGAACTGGAATGAAGCACGTAAACACGCGGATCAAACTGGTGAATTAGAATCAAAATCAAATCAGTATGGTATCGAAGATGATTACTTCAATAGCAAAATTAAAAAGAAATTGAAGCAACGCAAAGATTACTTAAAAAATGACGCTTATGATCACTCTCCAGAATATGAAGATTTACAAATTGCGCTCGATTTATTAAAACAATCTGGTGCAAAACCACTCTTCATTTCTGTTCCTGTAAAAGGTCCTTGGTATGATTATGCTGGATTCCCGAAAGAACGACGCGAATTATACTATAAGAAAGTTCATGAGCAAATTAAACAAGCTGGCTATCCAATTGCTGACTTTTCAAACCATGAGTATGACAAATACTTCTTAAAAGATCATATGCACTTAGGCTGGAAAGGCTGGGTATACATCGACGAAGCGATCCAGCAATTTTATAAAACAAACTAATAAAAAGACCGCTTGAATTATTCAAGTGGTCTTTTTGTATATAGGCTTTGTAAATTTTCTACGGTTACCTTTACTTCTCCCAACACTCGTTCAACAATTTGCTGAGCTGATTCTTTTCTTGCTAATGAAGAAGCTTGTCCAGCCCAGAGTGACATATATTCCCCTTTGTTTTGTTTTGCAGCTTCTTGACGTATTTTAGCGGTTAATACATTTTGAACCGGATACATTGGGAGCATTTCTTCTTTTTCTTCATGTTGTTCTATAAATGTATTTCGAACCCCCCTTGCATATTTTCCAGAAAATGATCTCGTTACAGTTGTACTCGTATCTGTACTGTGCAGTACCGCTTTTTTATGTACATTATGTGTAATACTTTCTTCACTTGTTAAAAATGCTGTTCCCATTTGAATGCCTTCTGCACCTAGTGCCATTGCTGCAACAAGACCTTGTCCATTCATAATGCCTCCTGCCGCTACAATTGGGATATTTGATACTGCGGCTACCATTTGTGGAATTAATGCAAATGTACCGATCATAGAATCTTGTTCTTTCCCAATAAAAGTCCCGCGGTGTCCTCCAGCCTCGCTACCTTGTCCAACAATTACATCTACCTCTAATTCAGCAAGCACCTTCGCTTCTGCCACATTTGTAGCTGTTCCAATTATCTTTATGCCCTCTTTCTTCAACGATACAATTTCCTCTTGTTCTAACGTGTGAAATGCAAAGCTTATAACCGGAACTTTTTCTTCCTTTAACACGTGCAATTGTTCTTTATAACTTTTCGGAAGTTGTAATGATTGATTATACTCATCTATACCTAATTCTTTTCGTATCGGCTCTAATAAATTTCTTGCTACTTGTACTTTTTCTTCCTCAATTTGTATTTCTTTCGTAAGTAACAAATTTACTGCAAACGGCCTATCTGTTAACTCTCTTATTTTATAAATAGATTGACGAATTTGTTCCGGACTCATATAACCAGCCCCGAGCGTTCCTAAGCCGCCGCTATTACACACAGCCGCAACAAGCTCTGGTGTCGTAATTGCACCTGCCATACCAGCCTGAATAATTGGATACTTTATTTGTAATACATCATTTACTCTGCTTGTAAACATCCTTCTTCCCCTCCCTATGCCCTCTTATATCTTCTCGACTCAACAAACTTTTCCCTTCTTTTAAAAGGATCGAACTGCTTATAAACGAATATACTGAAAACGAAGGAGGAGATTTAAATGATTCAGCCAAATGTCTTACAACAAGGTGATACGGTAATGATTATTGCTCCAGCAGGCCCTCCAGTAATAGAACACGTCCTTGCAGGAAAAAAAGTATTAGAAACAATGGGCCTATCCGTAATAATTGGTCAAAGTGTTTACGAGAAATACGGCTATCTAGCTGGAAATGATGCAATCCGCCTTCAGGATTTACATGAATCTTTTTCCAATCCTGAAGTGCAAGCCGTTTTTTGCGCAAGAGGTGGATACGGAAGTGGTCGTCTCCTTCCTCATATTCAATATGAACTCATTCGAAACAACCCGAAGATTTTTTGGGGATATAGTGATATTACTGCTTTACATATTGCCTTTTCACAATATGCAGGACTCATTACATTCCATGGACCTATGATTGAAGAATTAGGAAAAGGAGTGAATTCTCTTTCTTTATCTTCTTTCAATCAACTATTCTATCCGTATTCAACTATTTTACCAGCAGCAGAATGCATTACCACTACATCTACTTGTACAGTTTCCGCACCATTAGTTGGAGGTAATTTAACCGTTTTAGTAAGTACACTGGGTACCCCCTATGAAATCTATACAGCGAATAAAATTGTATTACTTGAAGATATTGAAGAAGAACCGTATCGTATTGATCGCATGTTCAATCAATTACATTTAGCAGGAAAATTGAATGAATGTGCAGGAGTTGTATTCACAAGCTGCCATGATTGTATAGCCTCAAAGCAGTCTCTATCATTACAAACCATATTGTATAACTATCTCGCTCCATACAATATTCCTGTATTATTCGGCCTTCCTATCGGGCATATACAGCCAAATGTCGGAATACCACTCGGTGTTACTGCCACAATGGACACGGAAAGAAATACACTTTCTATCCCTTCAGGTGTGAAATTTTAATCATCCTCACTGATTAAGATTTCACTTTATATTAGGTTAGAAGGAAATACTCTATATAATTTTTCATTCACAGCAAAAAAAGGAAGAGCGTGTATCGCTTTTCCTTTTTACTATATATCCATTTTGATTTTTCAACATATAAGTCGCTGTTATGAAGAAAAAAGGTGACCCGTACTTACTTTCTCTCTTTGTTTTCACTTAGCATGGGGCAGGAAGAGGGTCTGACCGCTTTTATGCATGGTCGGATGCTCTCTTCCACCTACATATTAGGTTTTATGTCGATTTTTCAATTTGTATTTATATATATTTCCTTATACCGAGTTGACTATAAGGAGTGCTGACAACAATTTTTTTACTGATAATAATTAAATATACGCCCAGATGCTATATCCGCAACCTCTTCTGGAATAAACGTTTTGCTAAGCTCTGTACCAACATTCAATACCGCCGTCGCTTCTTGATCTAGATTTTCAAATAATTCTTTTCCACGTATCGTAATAAGGGGCGTTTCTTCCGGCAACACATCTTTCACAAATTCCAATTGTGTAAAGAACGGTACGATCCATCTACCCTCTCCTTGGAAATAACGCAAACGAAGTGTTCCTTCTGATGCAGAATCATCCGCCTCTATAGATCCAGCAACATAAAAATGAGTTGTTAGCAACAATTCATAAAATTCCTTTTGTTTTTGTTTATCCTCTTCTGCTAAAACGAGTACTGTTTCTATTTTCTTTACTGGAATTTGCTCCATATGCTGCCACCCCTATTTTCAAAATAATTATACTTTAATTATACGAAATATTCTTATTTTTTTCTACATAATTATTCAAATATTTTATTGAAATAGTATCAATCATTCATCGTTACAACTGAACCAATCTTACCTTCTCTAATATTTCCGATGTTGTAACGATGGTAGCGAATTCCTCATGAAGATTTACGAGGGTCATATTATGAATTTCTTCTGCACAATATTGTAAACCATCCGGCCCTTTTCGATTAAATGTAGCTGTTGCATCACTTACTAAATACGTTGAAAAGCCTAAATTTCCAGCCATCCGTGTTGTTGTTTCCACACAGTGATTCGTCGTTAACCCAACAATAATAATCGAATTACAATTCTTCTCTTTTAATTGCTTTTCTAAATTTGTTCCCATGAATGCACTGTTCACACACTTTTGAATAACTATCTCCCCTTGTAATGGCTGTACTTCCTCTTTAAACTGACTTGTTTCTGCATTTGGATGAAACATCGATTCTATATTTTCTTTGTTTACATGTTGTATATGAAAAAGCGGCAAATCTCTTCGTCTCCACTCTTCTAATAAACTTTTCATATTCTCTTCTGCAAAAGGATTATTTCGCTCGCCCCAATAAGGTAGATTAAACGCTTTTTGTACATCAATAATAACAAGTGCTGACTGTTTCAGCATTATTCCTTCTCCTCTCCTGGCTGTAATTGAAATAAAAATCCAAGTTGTTGTGAAGCAGTAATAAAGCAAATATATACACAGAGCTCTACAATCTCTGCCTCACTCCAATACTGTTTCAACACATCAAACATCTTATCATCTATCGCTGAACGATTATGTACAAATACATGTGCAAAGGTTACAGCAGTACTAATCTCTTCTACCTTTTGCACATCATCTGGCTTTCCTTTTGCCATGCAATACAAACACTCATTTCCAAAAGCAAGTGTTCTACGTACTTGTTCTTTTAATTCTGCAGAAAGTGCCCCTTTTTCATATAATGTATTTTCTAATACACTCCAAGTATGTAGTATATCTGGACAATGCCCTAATAATTTTTGAAACTTTGTTTCTCCTACATCTGATAATGAAATTCTCTCCATCATTTCTCCTCCTATTCCTTTCTGTTTTATTGTAAAATAAAGTATAGCCTTTTCACATTTCATATGAATCTTTATTTATATATTTTCTTTACAAAAATTATTATTTTACTGGAGGTATAGTTACATATGCAATTAGATCGTGTAGATCGTAAAATTTTAAATGAATTATATAATGATAGTCGCCTCTCTATGCGAGAATTATCAAAACGCGTAAACTTATCCGCGCCTTCTACTGCAGAACGTGTTCGTAAGTTAGAAAATGAAGGAGTCATTCAAAAATATACAATTGATATTGATTATAAAAAAGCCGGGCTCGTCTTAGATTGTATTTTAGAAATCACCTTAAAAAATGGTGATACAACGCGCATGCAACAATTTATTCAATCGTATCCATCGGCAAGCTTTTGCTATCGCGTAACTGGAAGTCTTTGTTATATCGTTAAAATTTCTGTTCCTTCATTAGTTGAACTTGAAGAGTTTATTAATGATGTTTCTTCATATGCAACAACTGTTTCTCATATCGTATTATCGGAAGTATCCCTTACTCCTGATATCGAACATATTTTTCCAGAAGAACAAAATTAATTTTTATTCAAAATATAATAAAAAACCCCTTACAAAAAGAATAAAAATGTTTTATTATGTATTAAAATACATAAAGTTCGAGAAAGGGGCATTACATTGAAAATTTGGTTTTACGAAAAAACGATACAAGAAGATGATTTACTTGGCATTTGGGATAATGTTCCCACCATCCCTCGAATTGGGGAAAAGGTGGAAATTTTAAAAATGGTTCGTACAGTCACAGATATTAAATATGTAAAAAACGGAAACAACTTCCACGTTGAAATTGTTATCCATTAAAATAGCAGCTCTCCTCATTTATATTGGAGAGCTGCTATTTTTCATTTCCTATACTCTTATCAGTGTTCTGCCTTTGTTATAATAATTTTTTCATTCTCTACTACAACCGTTACATAATCATTCTCTTCTAATCTCAACTGATTCACAGCCTCATCTGGCAACTCTACAGCCATAAGTTGATCCGTTAAAATGACTTGACTATACATTTTATTTTGTTGTAATGGTACAACTGCCTTATCTTCATTGATAAAACGAAGAGGTGGTACCCCCACTTCTTTTACAGTTCGCCAATTTTTACGAATAAAAGGTGCCAACCATAATAAACTGATCAGAATTACAACGAGTCCAATCCATAAATTACTTTGTCCTTGTAATTCAGCAATCGAAATGACATCATCTGTTCCTTCACCACTCGTTAATTGGATGGTAGTTGCTATACAATTATTCAACGCATGAACAGCAATATTCGTCCATATATTTTTCGTTTTTATGTAAAGAAGACACATGACAACACCAAATACAAAAGCACCGACTACATCAAAATGTCCTAAACCAAAAATAAGAGAGGACACAATTACAGCACGTTTTATCCCCCACTTAAACGTCATACGCTGTAAAAAGAAACCTCGAAAGATAACTTCCTCCATAATAGGTGCAAAAATACATGCTGAAATAAAGCTAAAGATTTTTGTATATGTGCTACTCATATCAATTACACTATCATCACTTAATACACCCATTAAGAAATCTGGAACAAGATGTGCTAATATGTAAAATTGAATAAAAGATACACCGAATGCAAAAATCATTCCCATTGCGGTTGCAACTATGATTATCTTCCAGTTTAACCGTGATGGTTTATCAAAGAAGCTAGTAAATATAACATTATTTTTTCGTGTTTTTAAATATAACCATAGTAGTGGAAATACAAAAAACACCGAAATTTGCACTGCAACATCCATGACATTTTCTGAAGCGCCCGCAAAGGATAGCGGTAGCACCATTACTACTATACCCAAAATCATCCATGCCAAAAAATTACGAAGTCGTATACGTGAAAATGCGTATTGAATAAAAAACACCCCCAAGATGATATATTTATATTTTAATATGAATATCATTAAAATTCTTCCTATTTTTCTCAGTTCGCTTTTAAATACTATACCTATTAAAATATATAATAAGGAATCTATTTTGTAATTTCCTCTTTGCAAGATTTTCTGTTATAATGTTAAACGTCGCTTTTTATACCTGTTTTTTCAAAACACATTATCATGATAGGAATAAGGAGGATTACGCACATGGATTTTTTTGAAAATGTCATTACTCCGATTCATAAGTTTATTACAACAACAAACGAATATTTATGGGGTTATATTTTAATTACATTGTTAATCACTGTAGGTTGTTATTTTACAATAAGAGCTGGATTTGTTCAATTCCGTCACATTCGTGAAATGATCCGTTTGCTAGGCGATGGCGCAAGCCCTTCTACACGTAAAGCACAAAAAGAAAAGCATGGTGTTTCTTCATTCCAAGCGTTTTGCATGAGTACAGCATCACGTGTTGGAACAGGTAACTTAGCTGGTGTAGCAATTGCTATTTCTACGGGTGGACCAGGTGCTGTCTTTTGGATGTGGCTTATCGCTATGATTGGCGGCGCATCTGCTTTCGTTGAAAGTACACTTGCACAAATTTATAAAATTAAAGACGGTAAAACATTCCGTGGTGGACCAGCATACTACATGGAAAAAGGTTTAAACAAACGCTGGATGGGTATGATTTTCTCCGTTTTAATCACAGTTAGTTTCGGTTTAGTCTTTAACGCTGTACAAGCAAATACCGTAACATCTGCATTCGATGGTGCTTTTCATATCGATCCAAAAATAGTTGGAGTTTCATTAGCTGCCCTATTATCTGTTATTATTTTTGGTGGCGTAAAGCGAATCGCACGTGTTGTAGAAATGATTGTACCAGTTATGGCAATCATTTATGTTGCAGTTGCACTATTTGTTGTCGTGACAAATATTACATTGATTCCAGAAATGATAAAAGAAATTTTAGCACACGCATTTGGCATAAAAGAAATCGCGGGCGGTAGCTTTGGTGCAGCTGTTTTACTTGGTGTCAAACGTGGTTTATTCTCCAATGAAGCTGGTATGGGTAGTGCACCAAACGCAGCTGCGACTGCTAACGTAACACACCCTGTTAAACAAGGTTTTATTCAAACACTTGGTGTCTTTACAGATACATTATTAATATGCAGTTGTACTGCTTTTATTATCCTTTTATCAGACGTTCATACTGGAACAGATTTAAACGGTATTCAGTTAACACAAGAAGCGTTAAAAGCACATATTGGTCCTTGGGCTCCAATCTTTGTCGCTGTAGCAATCTTCTTGTTTGCTTTCAGTTCTCTAATCGGAAATTACTATTATGGTGAGACAAATATCGAGTTCTTAAAAGGAAGCAAAACAACACTTATGATTTACCGCATCGCTGTAATTGGTATGGTATTCCTAGGTTCTGTTGCAACCATTCAAGTTGTATGGGATTTAGCTGACCTATTCATGGGCGTTATGGCAATCTTCAACTTAGTTACAATTATTTTCTTAAGCAAATATGCATTTGCAGCATTGAAAGACTATATGAAGCAAAAAGAGGCTGGGCAAGACCCAGTCTTCTACGCTGACAGCATTCCTGGTTTAGAAAATACAGAATGTTGGGATCGTGAAAAAACAGAAGAAAAAGTTGGTTAAGAAAAATCCCCGCGAGCGGGGATTTTTCTATTATAGTACATCACGCTTTTGGAATAATGCACTTGATGCAACAAGTAATACTACAAAATAAGCAAGTACTAGCAGTAAAGATGTTGTGAAATTAAATTCTGTAAATGGTGGTTCAACACCGCCACTAATTAATTTGTTGCTGTCGTACATACTTAAGTTCAAATGGAAAAACACAACAAATTTAGCAATACCTTTTGCAAACATCATAAGAGCTATATTAATTGCCCCTTGCAAGAAGAATAAGAACAATGTAATGATTAATGGTAATACTGATTTTCTAAAAACATTTGCCAAGAAAAAGGCAAGTGTTGCAAAGAAGAACGGTGCAAGAAGTTGATATAAGATTGACTTAAGCAATATGCTTAACGTTAAATCTGTTTTCCCTCCGTCCATTGCAATTGCACCGATAATCATTGCAATTAACATACCAGCAAAGACAACAAATAACATTGTTAGTAATACAGAAATGTATTTAGAAAATAAAATCATAATTCTTTTTCTCGGACGAATTAATAATTGCTTAATCGTTCCTTTTTGAAACTCCTCTGTAATCGTACGAGAAGCAATCGTAATACCGAAAATTGTTGCAAATAAAATAACTAAACTAATATCTGACTTCGTAAAATCTAAATATGTTCCATTAAAATCTTTAGCTTCACCCCATTTTAATATTGCGAGGACACCTAAAATTTCTAATGCAGCAATTACACCTATTAAAATATACATACCTTTTTTTGCATGTAATTTTAGCAATTCATTTTGAATTAATTTAAACATTACGCTCTCACTCCCCCTGTAATCGCTAAGAACTCATCTTCTAACGTTTTATTTTGTACTGTAACGCCATATACAAGTACATCAGCATGCACAAGTTGTTTTACAATTTGCGGAATCTTTTCTTTCGCTACAGATGTCTCAACTACGCTCCCTTGTGCCTTACCTTTAATAATTTCATTCGCTTTCTGAATTTGATCTACCTCAAATGCCACTACAACCGTTTCACCATGCTTTGCTTGCTCATGTAAGTTATACTCTTGCACAAACTGACCTTGCTTAATAATAACTACACGATCACACATAAGTTCAATTTCGCTTAATAAATGACTTGATACGATAACCGCAATGTATTCTTCTTTCGCTAATCGTTGTAAATAATCACGAATTTGGCGAATACCCGCTGGATCTAATCCGTTTGTCGGTTCATCTAATATTAAAATTTTCGGATTATGTAAAAGTGCTTGCGCAATACCAAGACGTTGTTTCATTCCAAGTGAATATGTTTTCACTTTTTTATGAATGGCATGCTCTAATTCAACAAGCTTTACAATTTCAACGATACGCTCTTTACTAATTGGTGTAATTGCCATATTTGCAAAATGCCTTAAATTTTGCATTCCTGTCATATAGTCATAGAGTTCAGGATTCTCGACAATCGCTCCAATTTGTTCTAACGCCTTCTCACGTTCTGTACGAATGTTATGACCACAAATTGTGATATCGCCTTTTGTCATTGAAATCAGACCAGTCATCATCCGAATTGTCGTCGTTTTCCCGCTTCCATTCGGTCCAAGAAATCCATATACCTCCCCTTCACGAACTTCAAATGAAAGACCACGAATAATTTCATTTTTTCCTATTTTTTTATGGACGTTTTCTAATTTCACTACTACGTTTCCCAATGATTGTTCCTCCTTTAGACTTCTAGTTTTTTGTCGATGATATGACTTGTTATTACCATCAATAAAAAAGTTAATAATAAACTAAAAATTAAATAAGAAATATTTGAAGCATCATTAAAATAAAAAGATGTTTCGAAAAAACCATTTTTATCTATAACTCCAACATTTTTTATCGAAAATACATATATATTTATTTTGTCTAGCATATTAGTTATAACAAACTGGATTCCACCGAAAACAACAAAGAAAATTATAAATAACATTTTATTTAATGAGGATTTCACATTAAATAGTTTTACAACTATGATTATGAAATACAGAGAAACTAATGTACTCACTAAATCTATAATCCATAAGAAGATAGAGAACAAATGGTGTAAAAGCCCATAATTGTATAACCTATTAATGGCTTGTTGTACCCCTCCATTTGCTTTATTCTCATATATATTGATAGAAAGAAGATGTAAAAAAGCAATTCCTATTAACGACAATAGAGTAAACATTATTATAAAAAATAATAAATTCGCATATATATATTTCTTTGATGTGATGGCAACATATTGAATCATAGACCCTCTTACTATTTTTCTGAAAGAAGAGATCGCCAATAAGAAGATAGAAAATGCAGTCATACAAAATAAGAATATAAATATGATTAATGCTATATCTTGTCTATTTGAAACCCTTATCCCTGAGGACCCCTTCATATTAAATAATAAAATTAATGAAATAGTAATAAATCCAAAATAAATTATCCATACCTTCTTTTTATTACAATTATATAAATATCGAAGAAGTGAACTCATTTCCTGAACACCTCCTTAAACAACTCATTTACAGCTTTTCCCCTCTGAAAACGAAGCTCTTCTACATTCTCATGCAGTACAATCTCACCATCCTTCAAAAAGATAACCTCATCAAAAATGTTTTCAATTTCGCCAATTAAATGGGTCGAAATGATGATAGTACAATCTTCACGATAAAATTGTAATATAAGTTCTAGCACATGCTCCCGTGAAACAGGGTCGATTCCGCCAAGTGGTTCATCTAATATATAAAGTTTTGCTTTTCTCGAAAATGTTAAAATCAGCTGTAGCTTTTCAACCATTCCTTTTGACAGTACTGTAATTTTTTCTTCTAGCGGTATTTTAAATTCAGCTATCGTATCAACCGCCTTTTGAATATCAAAATCTTGATAAAAGTCTCTATAGAAAAATAAAGCCTCTTTTACAGTCATCCATTCATCAAATACTGGTCTATCAGGCATAAATGAAACAATCTTTTTTGTTTCTAAACCTACTTTCTCACCTGCTATTGTGATATTTCCTTCCGAAGGGTGCTGCAAACCTGAGATCATTTTCAATAATGTTGTTTTTCCACTACCGTTATCTCCAACAAGACCAACGATTTTTCCTTCTGTAATCTCTATGTTTAGCTCACGAATCACTGCTTTTAAACCATATCGCTTCCATAAGTTCTCTATTTTTAATAGCTCTGTCATCAGCTCTCCTCCCTTTTCTCTTCCAATGAGGAACGAAGGATTGAGAGAATTTCCTCTTCTGTAAAACCTAAATTGTCCATTCCGTTTATAAAAGAATGAAGCAACTCTTTTGCCATATCTTTGCGCAGCTGCATAATTTTCTCCCCTTCGCTCGTTACATATCTCCCCATCCCTCTGCGTGTTACAACGATACCTTCTCTCTCTAGTTCTTGAAATGTACGCTGAATTGTATTTGGATTGACTTGTAACTCACTCGCTAATTCACGTACAGAGGGAATTTTGTCACCAGGTAATAAATGACCTGTTACAATTTCCTTTTTTATGTATTCCATCATCTGAATATAAATCGGAATGTTAGGAGAAAACTCAATTTTCATTTCCCCCCTCCTTTTGTCTTAGTGTACTAGTTAAATAGTACACTAAGACAAAAGGGATGTAAATACTTGTAAGTTAAAAATATAACAAAAAAAGGTAGTGCAACCTTCGTTGCACTACCTTCCTATTTTATTTCGTTACCATTTCTGCTTCACTTTCTTCAAAAGGCCACTTCGGTAACATATTACGGAGTTCCTTATCAGAGCGATAACCCAGTGCGTATTCTGCCTGCATAATAGTATGAATCTCACGTGTTCCTTCGTAAATAACTGGAGCTTTTGCATTTCGCAAATATCGTTCTACTGGAAATTCATTTGAATATCCATATGCCCCGTGCACCTGCACTGCATCATTTGCCGCTTCAAATGCAGCGTCACAAGCGATCCATTTTGCTAAAGAAGTTTCACGTGTATTACGTTTCCCTTCATTTTTTAACCACCCAGCTTTATAAACCAATAAACGTGATATTTCAAGGTTTGCAGACATTTTCGCAATCATTTGCTGCACAAGCTGATGTTTCCCAATTTCTTTCCCAAATGTTTTTCTCTCTTCACAATACTTTACACTTGCCTCCAAACTTGCTTGAATCAGTCCGCACGCACCTGCTGCTACTGTGAAACGTCCATTATCTAATGAAGCCATTGCAATTTTAAACCCTTCACCTTCTTCTCCAAGAAGGTTTTCCGCTGGTACTTTTACTTCATCTAAAAATACTTCACCTGTGTTGCCAGCTCGAATGCCAAGCTTTCCTTTTATCGTTTTTGTCGATACTCCAGGAAATGTTCGTTCTACGATAAAACAAGAAATACCTCGGTGCTTTAATTCTGGATTTGTTTTCGCAAATATTAAGAAGTGATCTGCAACATCACATAGCGAAATCCATGTTTTAGATCCATTTAATACATAGTGATCACCTTGTTTCACTGCTGTTGTTTGCATCGCAACGACATCTGACCCTGCATTTGGTTCTGTTAAACCGAAAGCCCCAATTTTTTCACCTTTCGCTTGTGAAACAAGGTACTTTTGTTTTTGTTCTTCTGTTCCCCATTGCAGAAGTGTCATACTATTTAGACCTGTATGTACAGATACAGCTGTACGGAAAGCTGTGTCACCGCGTTCTAATTCTTCACAAACAATAGCCAGCGTATTATAATCCATACCCACGCCGCCATATTGTTCTGGGATACAAACGCCCATAAATTGCAGTTCTGCTAAACGCTTCAAGATTTTTTGTTCAAAATGTCCTTTTTCATCCCATTCTTTAATATATGGAATAATTTCATTATCTACAAAGGACCTCACTACTTTTCTAACACTTTGTTGTTCTTCTGTTAACGAAAAATTCATTTGTACTGCCTCCTTATATCCATTGATTTTTTGTCATTCTCGTAATGATTTCCTGAGAATACCCTAATTTTCGCAAAATCTTTTCTGTATGTTCCCCGTGGAGTGGTGGATATTTTTGCATCTGTACTGGTGTCCTTGAAAGCTTTAATGGTGAACCTACAAGTTTAAGATTTTCAATTGTTGGATGTTTCATATGAACCGTCATATCTCTCGCCACGGCTTGCTCTGTTTCTAGCGCTTCTTTCACATTAAGAATTGGTCCATTTGGAATTCCTGCTTCATCCAAAAGTTGTTTCCATTCCTCTTTCTTTTTCTTCTTCATTTCAATAGCAATCATATTGACGAGCTCATCTTTATGCTGAAGGCGACTTGCATTTGTTTTATAACGTTCTAAGCTGGATAAATCTTGTCTACCTAGCAACAAACAAAACTTATGAAACTGCTCATCGTTTCCGACCGCAACAACAAGATCACCATCCTCCGCTTCAAATACTTGATATGGAACAATATTCGGATGCTGATTGCCAAGTCTCTCTGGTAATTCACCTGTACATAAATAATTGCTCGCTACATTTACTAATGCTGCTAATTGGGAATCAAATAAAGAAATATCAATTTCTTGCCCTTCTCCCGTTCTATTTCGGTGCTGCAGAGCCGCTAAAATCCCGATACACGTAAAAAGACCTGTGAGAACATCTGAAATTGCAACCCCTACTTTTGCAGGCTCTTCATCCTTTCCTCCTGTTATACTCATAAGCCCACTCATTGCTTGAATCATATAATCATAGCCAGGAAGATGTGAAGCAGGACCCTTTTGACCAAACCCACTAATAGAAGCTAGAATAATGTCTCCCTTCACTTCTTGTAACACATCATAACCAAGTCCCATTCTTTCAAGTGTCCCAGGCTTGAAATTTTGCACAACGATATCAGCATGAGAAACAAGCTTTTTCAAAATATCCTTTCCCATTTCTGATTTTAAATTTAATGTAAGCGACTCTTTATTGCGATTCGCACAAAGAAAATAAGCACTTTCTCCTTCTACAAAAGGCGGTCCCCATCCTCTTGTATCATCACCATTTCCTATATTCTCAACTTTAATTACCTCAGCTCCTAAATCACCGAGAATCATTGTACAAAAAGGACCGGCAAGAACCCGAGATAAATCAATAATTGTAATCCCTTGTAGTGCTCCCTCCAACTCCTTCTCCTCCTATAGTAAAAACCAGCAAAACCAATGAGAAAAAAAGGAGACATGTTGGTTTTACTGGTTTGTATTTACAAGCTATTGTGTAAAAAATTATTGTACTTTTACTTGTGCCAACACTGATTTAAATGCATTGATTACTGTATCTACTTCTTCATAACTAATTGTAAGCGATGGCTCAATACGAATTGTTTTCGAATTAATTAACGTTCCTGCAACAAGAATTCCTTGATCAAACATCGCCTTCGATACTTCATAACCAATTTCATCCTTATGGAATTCAATCCCAATCATTAAACCTTGGCCACGGATTTCAAATACTTTGTCTTCATGTCCTTCCGCTGCCTTTTTCAACCCTTTTAAGAAATACTCCCCAACTTCCGCAGCTCGTTCTGGTAATTTATCTTCCAATAATACATGGATTGTTGCAATTGCAGCAGCACATGCAAGTGGATTTCCACCAAACGTTGTTGTATGCATGAATGGATTTTCAAACCAGCTTTTGAATACTTTTTCTTTAGCAACAATTGCACCCGCTGGCATTACGCCCCCGCCAAATGCCTTTGCAAGACAAATAATATCCGGTACAACATCATATAATTCTGCAGCAAACATTTTCCCAGTGCGTCCCATTCCTGTTTGTACTTCATCAAAAATAAGTAGTGATCCGAATTCATCACAAAGCTCTCTCACTTGTTTCAAATAATTTTCTGGAGGTAAAATAATACCGCCCTCTCCTTGGATTGGTTCTAAAATAACAGCTGCAACATCTTCTCCAACTAACGCGCATGTTTCAAATGTTTTTCTCATCATATCAATATCACCAAATGGGACGTGACGGAAGCCTGGAATTAATGGTAAGAATGGTTTACGGAACATTCCTTTTGCTGTTCCAGATAAAGAACCAAGACTCTTACCGTGGAAAGCACGTGTTGTGGAAATAAAAGTTGTTCGTTCACTGTACATTTTTGCTAGTTTTAATGCTGCCTCCACACTTTCCGTCCCACTATTTGTAAAGAAAGCATATTTCAAATCACCAGGTGTAATATCCGCTAAAATTTTTGCAAGAATCGCACGAAGTGGATCTAGTAAATCCTGACTATGCAATGCTTGACGCTTTAATTGATCCGTTACAGCTTTTACAACTTTCGGATTACGGTGTCCAACATTATAAATCCCGAATCCACCTAAACAATCAATATATTTTTTCCCATTGATATCCATGAAGCAAGATCCTTCATCAGACCATTCTACTGCTGCAAATTGCCCATCTTTTGTTACTGTTTTTCTATATGCGAGGAAGCCAGGATTTACGTGTTCTCTAAATCCATCTACTGTTTCTTTTTGGATCCAGTTCGCCTCTTCTGCAGAAACTTTCTCTTTTTCAATTAGTTGCAGTACTTTTGTAATATAATCATTTACACTCGTATTCTTCACATCTTGTTCATTAGATTTACTTTTCACATTCGTTTCCATCTATTTCACCTCTACAGTCTTTTTATTTGCAAACCAACCAATTGGTTCTACTTCTAGATTTATATTAATCTGCTTAATTTCTTGGAATTCCTCTAAACCAAACGTTCCTAAGCTACGACCGATACCACTTTGTTTATATCCGCCCCAAGGCGCCTCGTTGTATGTTGGGTGGTAACTATTAATCCACGTAATTCCTGCACGAAGCTTGCGGATTACACGCATCGCTTTAGCACCATCAACTGTAAATACACCTCCAGCTAAGCCGTAATCTGTACCATTTGCTAGTTCAATTGCTTCCTGTTCATCCTTAAATTTTTGGATAACTACAACAGGACCAAAAATTTCTTCCTGCACAATACGCATATCAGGTTTTACATTGACAAAGACCGTTGGTTCAATAAAGAAACCATCACCTTTCCCATCCGCCAGTATACGCTTTCCTCCGCAAACAATTTCTGCTCCTTCATCTTTTCCAATCTCTATATAGCGTAATACTTTTTCCATATGCTCCTGACTTACAAGTGGCCCCATCTCTGATTCTGGGTTATCACCAGGTCCAACATTAATTTGCTTTGCTCGTTCTACGAAACGATTAACAAATCTATCGTAAACGCTTTCTTCTACAAGAATTCTTGATCCTGCTGAACATACTTGTCCAGCACCTGCATAAATACCAAACAGAGCATAATCAACAGCTGTTTCAAAATCTGCATCTGCAAAAATAATATTTGGAGATTTCCCGCCAAGTTCTAGCGAAATCTTTTTCATATTATCTGCCGCGGTTCTCATAATGTGCTTTCCTGTTTTTGTTCCGCCCGTAAAGGAGATCATATCAACTTTATTACTTGCTGCAATCTCATTTCCTACTATTGGTCCGGCACCCATTACCATATTGGCAACACCTTTTGGTAATTCTACTTTTTCCATTATTTCGAATAATTTTATTGCAGTGATTGGTGTAACCTCAGAAGGCTTAAATACAATTGTGTTTCCAGCTGCTAAAGCAGGTGCAATTTTCCAAACACTCATTAGTAACGGATAATTCCAAGGAACTATTAAACCACAAACACCAACTGGCTCTCTCACTACCATAGCTTGCATCGGATCAGCTACATGATACGTTTGTCCGTCTGGCTTTGTAATCAACCCAGCATAATAGCGGAAACAAGCTGCCGCATCTCCAATATCTCCTTCTGCCTCTCGATATGTCTTTCCATTATCCATTGTTTCAAGACGCGCAAGTTCTTTTAAATTTTTATCAATTTCATCTGCTATTTTAAATAAATAAGATGCTCTTTCCGCAGCAGAAGTTTCTGACCAAATTCCACTATCAAAAGTAGCTCTTGCCACTTCAATCGCGTATTTCGCATCCTCGATCGTTCCTTCAGGTGCATATGCCATAACCTTGCCATTCGCAGGGTTAATAATCGGTCTTTTCTCTTGATTACTAGAATCTCTCCATTCACCGTTTAGATACATTTTTAAATCTAGCACTGTATATAGCCCCCCTTTGTCAATCATTCATATATTATATAAGCAATAATTGTGCCAACATTTGAAATACGAAGCAATCATACAAAAACTGACGATTTCCTTAAATAACCTATACAAAGTTATGCATTTTTGCATAGATTATTACATTTCGCATAATTACAACAAAGAGAAGGGGCAGTCTATGTAGACTCCCCCTTTCTCCTTTAAAAATACGAAATTGTATCAATTGCTATTTCCTTTTCATTCATGATTTTTTGATATTTACGACTAACAGAAGACTGGCTTATCCCAAGAGCCTTTGCTGCCTTTGTTGTCGTTTTATACTGCTTCATTGCAAGTAAAATTAATTGTTCTTCTACAGAATGCAATGCTTCTTGTAGTGGCAAAACTCTTGTAATCACTGGCTTTGATTTTTTAAAATCATATCCAGGATTAAGGAATTTACTAACAAATTCAGCATCAATGACTGAATCATCTGCCGATACTACTAAACGTTCAATCATATTCTGTAATTCTCTTACATTTCCTGGCCATGAATAAAACTCTAGTAAATTTAGTGCATCAGGAGTTAAATGATAGTTTTTATTATATTTTTCATTTAACTCTTGTAAAAAATGAAACGCGAGTAGTGGAACATCTTCCATTCGTTCTCTAAGCGGTGGAACTTGCAGTGGGATGACATTTAAGCGATAAAATAAATCTTCCCGGAACGTGCCCGCTTCCACCATTTTTTCAAGACGTTTATTCGTCGCGGCAATAATTTGAACATTGATTTTCGTAGGTATTGTGCTTCCAATTGGAATTACCTCTTGTTCTTGCAATACTCTGAGTAATTTTACTTGCAGATGTAAAGGCATTTCTCCAATCTCATCCAAAAATAAAATTCCTTGATCCGCCCGCTTAAAATACCCTTCTTTTCCATTTTTATCAGCACCAGTAAAAGCACCTTTCGTATAGCCGAACAGTTCACTTTCTAACAATGTCTCTGGAATCGCACCGCAATTTAATTTTAAAAATGGCTTTGAAGATCTGTTTCCAAGTTGATGAATCGCTTGTGCAATCACTTCTTTCCCAACACCTGATTCTCCAGAAATAAGAACATTTGAAGAAAAATCAGCTATTTTTTTTGCTTGAGTAATAATTTGCTCCATTTTCGGACTACAATAAATAAGTTTCTTAAGAAAGCGATCTTTATTTTTAAAGCTGTCCAACTCTTTCTTATATTGTTCGGATATCTTTTTTATCTCATGCAATTCCGTCTTTAATCGCGTTGCTTCTGTAATATCTCTTGAGGCAATAATAATACGATGAAGCTCTCCATTTTCATTAAACACAGGATTTCCAACGGCTAATATCTTTCTACCTTTTTTTGTCTCTTGTACAATCGATACCTTTTTTTGTTGTTCCAACACTAATCGTGTAACTGATGGACTAAATAACCCTTTTTTCTCTAAGTCTAACAAATTTTTTCCTAAAAGATCCTTCAAATCTCTTCCCCAAAAATCATTGATAACGGTTTCACTATAACGGATTAATTCCCCTTTATGATTAACTACTAATATTTCATCATAAATGCTAGATAAAATTGCATGTAAGTCTTTATTTAAATCCTTTATATATTCAATTTCCATAGCCATATCCTCAACCATCGGTAAATCTTGCACAATAATGACCATTCCTTCGATTCTTTGATCGAAGCTTGGTATAGGACTGTAGTCAACTAATACTCCCATCTCATTTGTTATTTGTAATTGATTTAAAATCGTTTTTCCTGTTGCAAATACATTGTTAATATGTTCCCCATTAAAAATCTGTTCTGCTGGTGCATTCATTACTTTTTCAGGAGTAGATTTAATCATCTTCAAACCAGATTCATTACAATTTACAATTTTCTTTTCACGGTCTACTACAAAAATCCCCATTGGAATAGAAGTTAAAATAATTTTCAGTAGATCCACACTTTTATTTTCTTGTTTAAATAGTTCTGCAAAAACATCTTCTCTTCTTATGTATCCCGTTAACTCTCCTCTTTCATTTTTCACTATGGCAATAGGTGCCCCAATAATTTGAAAGAGAGCTGTTAAGGAAATATTTTTGCTAAGATGACATATTGTATCTAATGAAACAGCATTTGAAAGTAACATTTTAGTCGTTAAGCGCTCACTTCTTGATAGCAGCTCCTTAACATGGACGTATGCAGATAATTGATCTTCTCTTTTTAAAAACAGAAAAGATTCTTTCATATTTTCAGCGTCTATATTCCATTCCTGTTCAGATTGATCGATCGATATGGAAACAATAGGTCTAATTTTATCATGAGCAATGGAAAACATTTTGTTACTCCTCCTTTAAACTGCTTAACTTGTATTGTATCATTAAAATCAGATTTTTTTAATTAATCTGATAATATACATTTTTTACTTACTTAAATAAAAAAAGAAGATGGATAGTTCCATCTTCCTCCCTAAAATTAATCACTACCACTAATTAAAATATCTTCTTGAATATACGCTAATACCATCCCTGGGATTACTTTATCTCCTGCTTCTACTTCTAAAGATTGTACTTCTCCGCTACATCCCATTTTAATTACTTCCAGCTTACCATTCATATTTTTAATCGCAAACAGTGGTTCCCATTCATAAATTCGAGAGTCCTTATCAATAGCAACTTTTTCAACTGTTCCATAGCATGGGCTCGTAACTATTTCATAATACAAAATAAATCATTCCCTTCCTTTATTCTATTAATATTGCTCTGCCAACATTTGTGACTGGAGAATCATATGAAAAAAGCTTTGAAAATCTTCTACATCTTCTATTTCAATTCCTAGCTTAGGTGCCCAGTATTGCTCTTCTTCGATATCTTCCTGACTTAATAAAATCATTCTTCCATTTTGAATAGATGTGACCATTGCTTTTCCAAAAAATTGCTGTGAATACGTGACTGCTATATCATAGCGATGATGATGCGACACAATACAGTAATAACCAATTGGTTGCTTTTCAATTTGTTCTAATAAAATGTCCAGTTTCATTTGATTCCTCCCTTTAACTTAAAAATGCAACCATCCTCTTAGACGCGACGCTTCTACAATTTTACGAACCCCTTCTATATAAGCAGCAATTTTCATATTTACCCCAAACCGTTTTGAAGTGTTAAATACATCAGAAAAGCTAGATGTAATTTTTTCTTTTAAACATTGATCTACATATTGCTCTGTCCAATAATATCCTTGGTTATTTTGGCACCACTCAAAATAAGAAACAATAACACCTCCAGAGTTCGCTAAAATATCCGGAACAACTAAAACATCTTTCTCTTCTAATATTGTTATCGCCTCTTTCGTTGTCGGACCATTTGCAGCCTCAATGATAATCTTACACCCAAGTCTTTCTGCATTATGTTTCGTAATTACTCCTCCAATTGCTGCTGGAATGAGTACATCACATTCTTTTTCTAGCAACTCTTGGTTAGAGATTGTTTTACTAAAGAGGTTCGATACAACACCAAAAGAATCTCGATTCTCTAATAAATAAGGAACATCTAGACCGTCTGAGTTATAAATGCCACCTAAAGCATCAGATACTCCTACTACTTTCACACCAATATCATATAAATATTTTGCCAAATGACTTCCAACGTTTCCAAACCCTTGAATGATTACCCGCATATTTTGAATTGGAATATGTTTTAATTCACTTACTAATTGGAGCGTGTATAATACCCCTTTAGAAGTAGCTGTTTCTCGTCCTTGTGATCCTCCTAGCATTAACGGCTTTCCAGTAATAAAACCAGGAGAATCAAATTCCCTAATATGATCATACTCATCCAGCATCCAAGCCATAATCTGAGCATTTGTATACATATCAGGAGCTGGAATATCTTTAGTAGGTCCAACAATTTGGCTTACTGCTCTTACATAGCCACGGCTAAGTAACTCTAATTCTCTAAAGCTCATCTTCTGCGGATCACAAATAATTCCGCCCTTTGCTCCTCCATATGGAAGTCCTGTAACTCCGCATTTTAAGCTCATCCATCCGGCCAACGCTTTTACTTCCTCTGCTGTAACATCTGGATGAAACCTGATACCACCTTTTGTTGGCCCTGCTGCATCATTATGCTGAGCACGATATCCTTGAAATACCTTTGTTGTTCCATCATCCATTCGAACAGGAATACTTACTTCTAAAAAACGCATCGGCTTCTTAAGAAACTCGAATACTTCCTCTGGATAATGCAAAACATGGAGTGCTTCTTTTAATATGGATTGAAATTCCTCTAAAGCATTTTCCGACTCAACTTTTTCTTGAATAGATTGTGTTACATCCTCTTTTTCTGATTGAATTGCCACGATAACACCTCATTTATTTATTTTTACTAGTGTTATAAAGCAATAATCGTGCCAACTGGAAATATAATGTTTATATTATCGTTTCAACCTCAACTCTTTCTCTTATTTACAAAATGTCTCACGTTCTTTATGAATAGTTGAATGATTTATGCATTATTGCATAATTGTAGCCTCTACAAAATAAAAAACACCGGATAAATCCCGATGTTTTTTATTATTTTACATTTCCTGCACTTCTTCAAAATGCATTTGCGGAGGTGCTGAACGAAACATGTTCGTAATATATAAAAGATAACCGATTCCAATGGCAGCCCAGCTAAGTCCAAGAATAAGCGAATGAATATTGAGGTTAAACCATAACACAGCCACTGTACCTGCACCTAAAATAGGCATAACTAAGAAATTTAAAAAATCTTTTGTTGTTTTATATCTTTTTTGCTTTATAACATAGTAGGCAATTACAGATAAATTAACAAATGTAAATGCAATAAGCGCTCCGAAGTTAATAAGAGATGCTGCTGTTTCTAAATCAATAAACATAGCAGAGAGCGCAATAATTCCCACAAAAATAATGTTATATACTGGAGTTCGCAAGCGAGGATGAATGTATCCAAATATCTTCTGCGGAATTACATTATCTCGCCCCATTACGTATAATAATCGCGATACACTTGTATGAGAAGCTAAGCCTGATGCTATTGTTCCCATAAATGTTCCTACTAAAAAGAAAGTTTGAAATAATTTTCCTCCGACGTATAATGCAATTTCTGGAGCTGCTGATTCTTGATCTTTAAATACGGATGCATCTGGAAAAAAGGATTGTGTAAAGTACGTAGTGACAATGAATAAAATTCCGCCAATTAAAGCAGTAAGAAAAATAGCTCGAGGAATCGTCTTCTTTGCGTTTGGTGTTTCTTCTGAAAATGTAGTTACTGCATCAAAACCTAAAAATGAAAAACAAAGAATTGTTGCCCCTGCAACTAACGGTGATATTTGTATATCTGATTGAAAAAACGGCTGAATGGAAAAGACTTCTCCAGTTCCTTCTCCTGCTATCAATCCTTTTATAACGAGAACTACAAACACAACCATTACTAGCACTTGAAATGTTACTAAGAACGTGTTGAAATTGGCAGTAACATTTACACTAATAATATTGATAAGTGTAATAAGTAGAACAAAACCAATGACCCATGCCCAATCTGGAACACTTGGAAAAAGTGCCGACATATAAATTCTTGTTAATAGTGCATTCACCATTGGTAAAAACAAATAATCCAATAATGCTGACCATCCAACAAGAAACCCAAGCCTTGCACTAATTGTCTTTTGTGTATAAGTGTAAGCAGATCCAGCAGTAGGAAAAACCTTTACCATTTTTCCGTAGCTTGCAGCTGTAAATAACATCCCTGCTAATGCAATAAGATAAGCTCCAGGAACATGCCCACCCGTTTTTTCAGAAACGATTCCAAATGTATCAAATCCTACCATTGGTGTCATATACCCAACGCCTAGCATAACAATTGACCAAAGTCCTAATGAACGCTTTAACCCAACTCCTTTTCCCACCTATCATTCCTCCTACTTTCTCTATCTAATTTTCATGTACAGATTGATAACTAAACAGAAAACGCTTTCAACGAACCGTATATGTCATATAATGCATTACAAAACCCCTTTCTTTATTTTTTAAATATTCATGCAATTTTTGGGCCAAAATTGTCTTTGTTAAAAAATTTACTAAACAGCCATATTTTTTTATGCTCCAATGAAATTACAGGTGGGATTATTTTTCTAATTGCTTCGTTAATTTTCTATTCATTTTGACATAACTTATTCAATCTCTCATACCAATAAATACAAATGAAGTGAAACTTTAATCAGTCAGCGAATAAAAACTTATCATGAGATAATAACATTATGTAAACTATTCATAACAAAAAAGCTGCCTTTATATGAAAGACAGCTTTTTCAATCTTATCTATTAAAAATCGAATACGAAATCATCGTCTGATAACTTTTCAACATTTGTTGCTTTTACATAACCATTCCCTTTTACAGAGAAGAAATCATGGTTTTTCGTATCTGTACGTAAACCGTTTAATACGATTGGGTTAATTTCTTCTTCCTCAAAGCGTGGTTCTAATCCTAAGTTCATAAGCCCTTTATTCGCATTGTAACGAACAAAGCGATTTACATCTTCAACAAGACCAATGGATGTATAAATTTCTTCTGTATATGCCATTTCAATTTCATACAGTTCCATCAATAACTCTTGTGTTTCTTTTTGCACCTCTTGTTGTTCTTCTGCAGAAAATTCCGCAAAGATTTGCTGTGCTAAAATACCAACGAATACGCCGTGAATTGACTCGTCACGAATTATTAAGTTAATAATTTCACCACTCGCTGTTAATTTTCCTTGTCCTGCTAAGTAAAGCGGATAGAAAAATCCGCTATAGAACAAGTAACTTTCTAAAAATACACTTGCTACCATAGCCATGTATAATTCTTTTTTCGTTACTTGTGGCTTCAATAAACGACGATAGTAACCTGTAATAATACCTGCTTTTTTCTCAAGCAATGGATGGCTATCTACCCATTCAAAGATCTCATCAATTTCTTCTTCCGTTGCGAGTGTCGTAAAGATATGACTGTAACTCTTCGCATGTACTTCTTCCATAGCACCCATGAAAGCTAATACACTTTTTGCTTGCAAATTCTCAAGATGAACAAGTACAAGTGGCATCCCTTCGCCGCCTTGCTTTGTATCTAAAAGTGTTAAACCACCTAATACACGCTTATACACAATTTGCTCTTCTTTTGATAATTGCACCCAAGTATTTTTGTCAGAAGATACCGCAATTTCTTCTTCTGTCCAAAACTGAGCGATGTTTTGCTTCCAAAACATTAAACTAAAATCGTCTTCTTTTTTGTTCCAGTTTACCGCGCGCATTGAATCGCCCCTTCTCTATCAATAAGCTTTTCTAACATGCGGTAAAGCTTTCAGTTTGTAATGAAAACTTAACCGCATGTTAGACGTCTTAAATTTTATAACTAAGCATGAGCAGGGTCAGAAAAACCCTGCTCATGATGTCTTACTCTTTATTTTGTATATCAATCAATTATAGTTTGCATCAAACTGTACAAGCAACGCACTCTTCTACGCTTAACTTACGTGTTCTTGTATAATACAAACTCTTTAGACCTTTTTTATGTGCATAGATGTAATAACGTGCTAATTCACGCGTAGAAATATCGCTATTTACATAAAGAATTGTACTAATTCCTTGGTCAATATGCTCTTGAATTTCTGCGATTAAATCAATTAGTTTAAACTGATTCATATCGTAAGAAGATTTATAATACCAGAACGTATCTTTTGATAAATACGGCATTGGGTAATATGTTGTCGCATTTGCATACGTTCTTGACTCAATTTGACTTACGATCGGCATTACGCTTGAAGTTGCATTTTGCACGTAACTGATCGATTGTGTCGGAGCGATAGCCAATCTATATGAGTTGTATAAACCGTGCTTCTGTACTTCCTCTTTTAGACTTGTCCAATCTTCTTTTGTTGGAATATAGATTCCTTCAAATAACTGCTGTACTTTATCAGTTACAGGACTATAGTCTGTTGTTTCATACTTTTCAAAGTATGAGCCATTTGCATAATCCGACTTATCGAAGTCTTTAAATGTTTCGCCCTTTTCTTTCGCAATACCCATACTCTTTTCAATGGAGTAGTAATTTAACATCATAAAGAATGTACGAACAAATTCTTTCGCTTCTGCACTTTCATAAGCAATTTTATTTTTCGCTAAATATCCATGTAAGTTCATAGCACCAAGTCCAACTGAATGAAGCTCATCATTTGCTTTTTTCACAGTCGGCGCGTTTGGAATAACAGTCATATCAGAAACAGCTGTTAATGCTTCCATTCCTGCATGAACTGCTTCACGAATTTCTTTATTCTCCATTACGTTTACAATGTTTAATGATCCTAAGTTACAGTTAATATCACGGCGGATAATGTCATCTGTACCATAGTCATTAATTTCAGATGTTTCTTGTAACTGGAAGATTTCCGTACAAAGGTTTGACATCTTCACAGTTCCAATATCCTTTAACGGATGTTGTTTGTTCGCATTTGATTTAAACATTAAGTATGGATAACCAGACTCAAGCTGAATCATAGCAATTTTAATGAGCATATCACGTGCACTAATATCAAGTGGCTTCTTCTTCACATTCGGATTACTCATCAGTTCATCATACATTTCATCAATATCTATATCATCTAAATGTTTTCCGTACTCTTTATATACTGTATAAGGTGCGAAAACATGGAATGGTTCGTTTTTCTCTGCAAGCTCAAAGAACTTACTCGGAACGATAATACCGATTGATAGGGACTGAATACGGCTCTTCTCGTCGGCATTTATTTTTTTTGTATCGAGGAATTCTATAATATCCCAATGGAAAATGTTTAAATATACTGCTCCGGCACCTTTTCTTTGCATATTGTTACTCCATACCTTTAAAACGTATGGGGGATAGTCATTTCTGCTATCCTCTCTATATCGCTATAGAGTTCAGACCATATCTTCTTCTCACCAAATTCTTTGTTTAACCACTCATCGTATTTTTGATGTACATGAATATGACATAAATCACAAAGTGGCAATAAATTCATCATAAGGTTTGCTTGATCAAAGCTTTCAAAAAACGGAATGGAATAATGTGATGTAATCTTAGTGTATTTATATCATATTTTTCTAAACACCTTTGACAACGAAAATCATAAAACTCAAACATATACTCTCGCATCCTGGACCAGTTTTTCCCATACTTGTTCGTTGTGCCGTAATTCAGCTCCACAAAAAATTTATTATTACAACTTTTTGAACAAAAAACTTTTGAATCTCTAACAGTATATGCTGGCCTAGAAAAAGGGTTTTCACAGTAAGAACATATTAAATTTACAAGCTGACTTCTATTCAATGTCCACCTACACTCATGCGAACATGTTTTTGTTACACTTTTATCAGAATAAAATTCACTCGCACATATAACACAAACTAATTTATATCTTTTAGTTTGACATTTCTTACTACAAAACTTTTGATTTATCCTTTTTCCTACAAATGATTTTCCACATCCAAAACATATTAAATTATAGTTTGTATTAATAAGTGCAAGCTTCTTCCGACACTCTAATATTCCACACGTTTTGGATCGTTCCATCTCTCTTTTATTATTCTGATTAACCTCATATTTACTTTTACAAATAGGACATATTTTTGTTATAAAGCTCTTTTTTCTCCCCATAACTGGATACACCCTTTGAATTTGGTTGGTTTGAGAAGCCAGGTTCGAGCTATATAGTCACCTACATAGCCACTTGGTCGTTGAACCTTCTCCCTATCTAATAGACTTAGGAGCTCGGCTGCTGATTTCCTGCAATCTTGGATTTTTAGGGGGCGCTACGTAATTTCTTCGTAGTATCCTACCTAGATATACTCAGGCGTTCCAGCAATTGACCCGGTTTTATAGTTGAGCCATAAGTTAACCCAACTGATTCGCATATGAAAACGAATCTTCAAGCAATTTCATAACTGGTACAACACCGCTTGCTGCGTTATCAATACCTTTAATTTGCTCACCGCGTGCGCGTAGCTTAGAAAGGTTTAAAGCGACTCCGCCACCAATTTTTGATAGCTGCATCGCCGTATTAATATTAAATCCAATCGAATTTAAGCTATCATCCATCTCTAACAAGAAACAAGACACCATTTCTCCTCTTCTGCTTCTTCCTGCATTCAAAAAGGTTGGTGTCGCTGGTTGGTAGTTTTGTTTTACAATCATGCTTGCAAATTGTTTTGCTTTATTAACATCACCGCGTCCTAAGTATAATGACACAATTGATACACGATCTTCGTAGCTTTCTAAGTATTGTTTTTGATTATTTGTTTTTAATGCATAATCCTTATAAAACTTAGATGCCGCCATATAAGATTGGAACTCGAAGTTTTCACCGTATGCAACGTTGTATACTTCCTCTACTTCCTCCAACTTATACTCGTCCAGAACGTTGTAATAGTAATCGTGCTTATTCATATACTCGATTCGCTCTGCCACGCTATCAAAATGAACGGTATTCGCTCTCGCTTCTTCCATAAAGACTTCTAATGCTTCTTTATCTTTATGAAGCTGGTAGAAACCGTCTTGCATTTGCGTGATTTCATTATTCAGTTCAATGTGTCGCAATCTCCCGCACCCTTTCTTTAAAATATTCTACATCTTTATTTGTTCCAGATAACTCAAATTTTGATACAATAGGTACTTCGTATCTGGATGAGATTTTATCTGCACTTGCTCCGAACATATCTCCCCAGTTGCGATTGCCACTTGCAGATACGCCTTTTAAATTTGCATTATTGCGTTCTAAAAATTCTAAAACACGTTCCGGCACATTTCCAAAACCTGTTGTATACGTAATAAGAACAAAATCTTCGTCTAATACTAGATTGTCATTAATTTGAACGGCCGGCATATTTAATTTGTGGATGAAACGCTTCACGTTTCCTGTCATAGAATCATATGCAACTAACATTTCCGACCCTCCCCTTCTTTCTTTAATATCTAGATGTCGTTTCATGATTTCTCTATATATTGTATTACGTTTCAAAACAAGACACAAGATATATGTATAAATTCTTTCTTTTTTTAACTTTTACTTTTCGACATGACAAGTCCTTTTTTTCAATACAAAGACTATGAAACAACATTCTAAAACTCATGTCAATAAAGTGCTTTTCGAAAAAGTTGTCAACGAATTTAATCATATTTACAAAAATGTTATCAATATGTTTTGTCAAAAAACAGTAAATGCTGGAGAAATATATTTCTCCAGCATCACATAAAAAAGAACAGAATTTACGAGATAATCTGTTCGAAACCGGTTACACATTATTCAGATCACACAAGTAAGGAATTCTCTCTCTTGTGGATTAAACATTTATTAAATCGAGTACATATACTTTCTTTTTTGTTACACAATAAAACATATTATTGTAATGAAAAGGACAATTATTATGGCACACCAATTTATTCGTTAGTGTGATGAGAATTTTAAAAAGACTGTACACAAAGCACCGCTCATTCGCAATGTTCAATACGTAAAATATCCTTTATAAATAAATGATGAAAATTTTCATCTTTATCTTGCATTGTAAATACTGGCGCTTCTTCATCAAAATATACAACCATTCCCTCTACATATTGATTCATATGCTGAAATTTCACAGTTGCTCGAATGTGAATTTCTTGCTCATATGCTACTTTCAATTTTTCTATAACTTCTTCTGTACGTTTCTCAGGAAACATAACCATTCCTACGAATCGTTTTCCTGTACCATCTTTCCACATGTAGTCCCAGTGCGGTAAAATACCTTGTTTAAATTCTCCCATAATTCTCCTCTCCCTTTTCCTTCTATTAAGAACGCGGTGTTTCTATATATGTATAAATAATTTTCCCGCCGTGCTGTGCATTCCCACTGAAATGTTTAAAATCTTCTCGATTTACTACAACCTCACGAAACGTATAAAATACATCCTTAGTTACAATATACTCTTCTATCTCTCCATTTTTCAGTTGATCTAAAATTGTATTTGCTAATTGTTTATCCATGTATTTCACCTCTCTGCAATATTTTATCCTATCTTTCACAAGTCGACAATGTTAAATTTCTTACATTCACAGCAAGTATCATATACTACCATAACGGTTCATCTATACTGAATCAATTCGATATTCAAGCTTATCCTATAAAATTCAAGAAATTGATGAATAACTGGTTGAAACTTTATTTTATGTTACAATAAGAATGACAACTAGGAGGGATAATATGATTCGGAAAGCAAAAAAGACAGATGCGAAGGCAATATCTCCTTTATTGTATAACGCTCTGCATGAAATTGCTGAAAAAATCACAGGTGGGAGAACAGGAACAGAAGTCTTGACAGGGCTTGAAACTTGGTTTTCAAAAAAAGAAAATCGACTTAGCTACGAGAACTGTTTCGTTGAAGAACAAGATGGACAAGCAATTGGAATCATCGTAGCCTATCATGGCAGCCATGCAAAACAACTAGATACTCCCATTGTAAAACACTTACGAAAAATCCATCAAGATTCATCTATTACGCTAGAAAAAGAAGCTGAGCTCGATGAATATTATATTGACACATTATCCGTTTCAAACACATATGGCGGACGAGGGATCGGCTCAAAATTGATTAAAGCAGCAGAAAATGATGCCTATGAAAAAGGCTATGAGAAAATCGCATTACTTGTAAATTTAGAAAACAAGCGAGCTTTCTCTTTATATAAAAAACTTGGCTACCAAGAGGATAAAACGGTTATGCTTGTTGGAGAGCCATATGCTCATTTAGTGAAACCACTATATAAAAAAGCTTTCGTTTCTTAAAAAAAAGCACACGATTCTTTATTGTAATCGTGTGCCTTTATGTTAAATTGGTATTCAATATATTTCCATTCATTGCTTCATGAAATGTATATTCTGTACAACTCCATGGCTTCCCATGAAAAATAGGCGGACCAGACCATCCTCTAGCACGTAGCTCAGCCCCAATCATCGTATTAAAATAACTATGCCCTATGAGCGCAATTTGCCCATGTACTAACGCATATCCGACTAATGTATCAGCTGCTTGCTTCGCTCTTCCTTGTACTTCACGATAAGACTCAACACCTTTAGAATATCCAATCATCCATAATGTACGCCCAATAAATGTCCATACTTCCGGTTTGCACTTCACCCATTTCGGAACAAAGAAACTAGATGGTACTTCTGCCTCTCGAAAAAGGGAGCTTTGTATAAAAGAAAGAGAATTCGTTAATTCTGCTGCTGACTGTACCGTACGTTTTTGATCACTCGTTACAATAAGCTTCGCAGATTCGATTACTTCAACCGTCTCAATTGGTATGTCCATACTTTTTTCCATACCGTCTAAATCGTACCGCTCCATCCATTTGTGGAACGATGATACTGTCATTGATTCTGTAACATTGTTCAAGCGACCGTGACGAATAAAAGAAATTCGCATCTTCTCCACTCTCCATTCACCGCTCATCACCTATATTATTATGCACTTTTTCTTATTATCATCATACCATGGAGAAAGAGAAAGTCATACTTCCTTACATATCCGCACCGCTCTCATGAGTGACAGAAGCATGCATACCATCTAATCCATCAAAATATGTATCTGTTTCATGGATACGAATTATTTTTAATTGCTTATATGAAAATAAGAATAAAAGGATCATTATAAAACTTCCAACAATTTTAAACAACATTTTTACCGCCCCCAGTTTATTATACCCCTATATACTGATATAAGCACTTTTTTATCAATTCCCTCTCCTAAAATAGAAAAATACTTTATACATTTCTTATGAAAAATGACTATTTTTTGAAATTTTCTCATGGAAACATTTACAAACAGGGGAATATAGTTCAAAATAAAGGGAAATAAAAAAGAACAACATTGTTCTTTTTTTGGTAAAACTGTAACAAGGAGAGTTGCTTATGAAAACCGCAGAAACTGGAGATATTATCGAATTTAAAGGTGGAATGCAAGGCCGTGTTCAAAAAGTAAATAAAAACTCCGTTATTGTCGATATAACAATCATGGAGAATTTTAGAGAACTAGATATGGAACCTCTTACAGTTGTAAATCACAAAAACTATACAGTTATCAATCAACATGCGTAATATAATAGAAAAAAAAGGATCTGCATGTATCATACAGATCCTTTTTCATTAACGATTATCGATTGTTTCAGGATATAAATCGTGATTCATCATGCGATATTCTGCCATTTTTTCATATTTTGTACCAGGACGACCATAGTTACAATATGGATCAATCGAGATACCACCACGTGGTGTGAATTTCCCCCACACTTCAATATAACGTGGATCCATTAATTTGATTAAATCATTCATAATGACATTCATACAATCTTCATGAAAATCTCCATGGTTACGGAAACTAAATAAATACAATTTTAATGATTTACTCTCCACCATTTTTTGCTCTGGAATATAACTAATATAGATCGTTGCAAAATCTGGTTGTCCTGTTTTTGGACATAAGCTTGTAAATTCAGGACAGTTGAACTTTACAAAATAATCACGGTTTGGATGATTATTATCAAATGTCTCTAAAATTTTTGGGCTATATTCAAATAAATATTTTGTATTTTGGTTTCCAAGTAACGTTACATCTTTTAAATCTTCATCTAATCTTCCTGCCATTTTTCATACATCCCTTCAATTCGATTCCTTATACGCCTCGTTTATTTCCCCACACTAACGCGTGAAGCTGAGGTAATACTTTTGCGTCATTCATTTCTTTGCAATGAACAGCTTTTTCAATGAGCCATTCATATTTTTGTAGTAAATTCCTAATAAGAATTGCATCATCCACTGTTTTCGTATCATCATTTCCAACTTGTAAGAAAAACGGTACATGCGGATAACGCTCATGCACTTTTATCGCATATTCAAAATCGTGATCATCAAATACAACGACTTTTAAGCTAAAATCTTTTCCTGCTAATCTTTCAATAACAGAATCCAGCATAATAAAATCAGTTTTCATCTGTGAGCTTGGGGGCTTTGGCGAAATTGTTATTTCGTCAATATGAAGCAACCATTCCTGCCATTTACTTCCTTGCGTCTCAATGGCGGTGCGAATTTGTTTTTCTTGTAATAAAGACAGAAAATCGTCTATATTTTTCAACAACACTGGATTCCCACCTGAAATCGTTACATGTGAAAAATTTTCTCCACCAATTTCTACAAGCTCACTCCATATCTCTTCGGGAGTCATTTGCCGAATTTGTTCTTTCGCTGATCCATCCCATGTAAAGGACGAATCGCACCACGCGCAACTATAGTCACAACCTGCTGTACGAATGAACATCGTCTTTTGTCCAACAACCATTCCTTCACCTTGAATGGTCGGCCCAAAAATTTCCAGAACAGGAATTTTACTCACCGATCATCCACTCCCGTCTTACTTCCGCATAACTTGTTGGTGTTTCAAATAGACGAACAAATTCAACCCGTGCTCCTTTATATTCATTTGCACGGTCTTCTTTTGTAAGTGCCTCTGCCATCTTCTCATATATCCAAACGACCATATTTTCAGCTGTCGTATTCATCGCTGGTAATGTTTCATTTAAATAACGATGATCCAAATAAATTTCTATTTCATTTTTCCAAATTTCTTTTATATCTCCAAAGTCAATAGCAAGTCCAATCTCATTTACATATCCACTAATTCCAAAAACAACTTTGTATGTGTGACCATGTAAATTTTTACATTTCCCCTCATAACAGTGCAAATGATGCGCTGCATCAAATGTAAATTCCTTACTTACCATCACTCGTTTATTATGATATTTCAGTTGTTCACGTTGAATGTCCTTGTCCACTTTTTGTAAATTTTCTACAATGCGAAATCCAAAAAAATTCTGTTCCATTATGCGTTCGCTCCTTCGCGTTCTTGTAAATACGTATCTAAACCTGCTTTACGAAGTTTACAAGCTGGACATTCACCGCAGCCATCACCGATTATTCCGTTATAACATGTTAATGTTTTTTCTCTAACAAACTCAAATGCGCCAAGTTCGTCTGACAATTTCCATGTTTCTGCTTTATCAATCCACATAAGTGGTGTATGAATAACAAATGGATAATCCATAGATAAATTTAAAGTAACGTTTAACGATTTCACAAATACATCACGACAATCAGGGTAACCGCTAAAATCTGTTTCACATACGCCCGTTACAATATGACGTGCTCCAACTTGTTTTGCTAGCACAGCTGCAAATGATAAGAATAGTAAATTTCGTCCATCTACAAATGTTGATGGCAATTCACCTTCTTCATGTGTAATCTCCATATCCGTTCTCGTTAACGCATTTGGAGCAAGTTGATTTAATAGGCTCATGTCAAGTACTGTATGTTTAATTCCTAACTCTTTCGCAATATCAGCTGCACAGTCAATTTCTAACTTATGACGTTGATTATAATTAAATGTCACAGCTTCGACTTCTGCGAACTGCTGCATTGCCCAAAATAAACATGTTGTACTATCCTGGCCACCACTAAAAACGACAACTGCTTTTTCTTTTTTCATCTCACTCATTCTCCTTCTCTACTACGAATAAGAAGAAAGAACGTTCTTGAACTGTCACAATAAAAAAACAAAACAATACCTAAGGATATTGTTGTTTCCATAGTTTTTTATAGAGGGAGTTCGCGAACCTCTCCCATGCGGTGCATGGAATTTCTTCTTTCATTGACAAAACATATTGTAACATATTGTATACTACCAGAAAAAATTTCTGATTTTTCCGCTATTTTATATTCCATTTCTTTCATTTTATAGTATGATTAATTTACTATTCGGAGAGAGGAGGCATCCCACTGAAACACTTTATTATTTACCTCTTTTTAAATATTTTATCCATTCTCGTTACAATGCTTATTTATCACTTATTTTGGAATCAAAAAGGGAAACGGTCTCCTAAATTAAATTCAGCTATATTTATTGTACTGTGTTGCCTCGCTACAATACTATGTATCACTTTTGCAGCAAAAACAAATAATGGTTTTCAATTTGATATGCGTCATATCGTATTAATTGTCGGTACATTGACAGGAGGGCCTATTGCTGGTGGTTCTATTTTAGCTGTATTAAACATATATCGCTTCTTATTAGGAGGAATAGGTGTTTTCCCATCCCTTATCGCTTCTATTGTTCTATTTATTGTTCTACTATTAACGTACAAATTTTTCAATCGAACTTCTAATCGTATAAAAATAGCACTTGCTATTATTTACAGTCTCACATATGGATTTAGCTGGATACCCTTCTTCCTTTCAGAAGTTACAAATAAGGTAGATTATATACCCCATATTATTGTGTATGAGTTATGTACGATGCTTGGTACGATCCTTATTTTATATTTACTACACATATTACAAACTCAGGTTCGTCTCCAAAATGAGCTTATGAACGCTGAGAAATTTCATTTAATCGGTGAAATGGCAGCTTCCATCTCGCACGAAATTCGCAATCCTTTAACTTCAACGAAAGGATTTTTACAACTATTGCAGTCTGATACATGTACCGAGCAAGAACGGAAATTATATATCGATATTGCCATTAATGGTATTGAGCAAGCAAATCATGTTCTCACAGACTATTTAACCTTTGCAAAACCGAGTATTGAAAAAGAACAAACACTACAACTCGAGGAAGAATTACTGCATGCACTATCTTTAATTACACCACTTGCCAATTTAACAAATGTCCGTACTCATTACATAAAGCAAAGTACTTCTTTCTTTATCGCTGGAGAGAAGCAAAAACTAAACCAATGCTTATTAAATATTTTAAAAAACTGCATTGAAGCTATGCCAAAAGGTGGCGATCTTTATTTCACATTAGTTCCTGATCATAAGCATATCCAGCTATATATAAAAGATACAGGAGTTGGCATGGATCAAGAACAGGTGAAGCGCCTCGGTTCTCCTTTCTATTCAACGAAAGAAAAAGGGACTGGTCTTGGAATGATGGTTGTATTCAGTGTTGTTCAAGCTATGAATGGAAAAATTGATATTATAAGTGAAAAAGGAATCGGTACAACCTTCTTATTAACCTTTCCACTCATACAAAAAACGTGATGAAATAATCATCACGTTTTTTCTGTTCCTTCAACTAATTCAGCAAAAGCTTTCACTTTTCCATGTGGTTTTTGATTCTCTTTACGTGCTTTCCAAGCACGCTCTTCTTCTCTCTTTTTCTTGGACATACTTTTCAACTCCTTCTTTTCTTTCTCCATGTAGTATTCCAAAGTAAGAAAGAAAACTATGCATGTATCAAAAAAGAAGTGGTTTCCCACTTCTTCCACTTTATCGCTGCAAAATTGCGTATTTCGCCTCTTTTAACTGTGTAAGATGTCTTTGTTCATGTAAATCAAGAAATTGAACCCACTGATACAAATTCAAATCATTAAAAACAGGATGCTTTAATCCATTTTCAACTAATTCTTTTTCATCTATGATACTATGAAGCGCATGTAATAGTTCTTGTCGTGAATGTTCTAGCAATTGAATTCCTTGCTGTTTTTTCATTAAAGTTTCTGTTGGTTGCATTTGCTGAGGAGCTTCTCTTTTATGTGTGCGATCAAGCGTAAGTTGGAGGTCTTTAAATGGAGTCGCATTTCTTTCATTTTTGTGTAGAGCATATACAAGGGCAGATGTGACAGATTGTTCAACTAAATGTAAGTGATGTAAAATTTGAATAATACTCCATTTATCACGGCGTGGCTTTACATTCACTTCTGTATCATTTAACATTTCAATTTCTGATAATAGCGTGCTTCGGGTAGACTGCAATGAGTTCACCAAACTTTCTAAACTCACATCCATATTAGATTGAAGCATACTTCTTTCCCCCCTTTTTGTTGGTGAAAAGAGGTGCTCCTTATTAGAAACACCTCTTTAGTATTCTGAATTTTCTTTTATTATCTCATCATTTTCCCATTATGTCGATGTTAAACATGTGAAAAAAAGCGCATGTTTTTTACAATTTTGTGTCGTCAATCGCATGTAACCATGCTTCAATTTCTGTAATGACACTTTTCACACAACCTTCAGCAAATGGTGATGTTAAATTTGCCACTTCTACTAATTCTAAGAATGATTTACTTCCACCTTGTTGGCAAAGGTTCACATAATCTTCCCATGCCTCTTGTCTATTATCTCTTGCGCGCTTCCAAAATTGCAGTGCACAAATTTGAGCTAACGTGTAGTCAATATAGTAGAACGGCGAGCTATAAATATGCCCCTGACGTTGCCAGAAGCCACCGCGCTCTAAATAATCATTATCTTCATAATCACGATGCGGTAAATATTTCTTCTCTATGTTACGCCATGCTGTCTTACGCTCTGCTGGTGATGCTTCTGGATTTTCATATACATAATGTTGGTATTCGTCGACAGATACACCATATGGTAAAAACAGAAGTGCTGAACTTAAGTGTGAGAAATAATATTTATCTGCATCTTCTTCAAAGAATAGTTTCATCCATGGCCATGTAAAGAATTCCATACTCATAGAATGAATCTCACACGCTTCATATGTTGGCCAATTATATTCTGGAATTTCAAATTTACGACTTTCATATACTTGGAAAGCATGACCAGCTTCATGTGTTAATACATCAATGTCACCAGATGTTCCATTGAAGTTTGAGAAAATAAATGGCGCTTTATAATTTTCGATATATGTACAATATCCGCCACCAGCTTTTCCTTTTTTCGCAACTAAGTCTAATAAATCATTATCTAACATGAAATTGAAAAATTCATCTGTTTCAGCTGATAACTCTTTATACATCGTTTTCCCATGATTAATAATCCAATCTGCATCTCCTTTTGGAGTTGGATTACCTGTAGCAAATTCAAAGTTTTCATCGTAATATGCTAGCTTTTCTACACCGATACGTGCTTTTTGTCTCTTTCTTAATTCCGTTGTAACTGGAACGATATAATCAAGTACTTGCTGACGATAATTCGCAACCATCTCCGCATTGTAATCTGTACGATACATTCTTGCATATCCTAGTTCAACAAAGTTTTTGAAACCTAAAGATTTCGCAATTTTCGTTCTTACTTTAACAAGCTCATCATAAATACGATCTAGTTCTTCCTCATTTCCAGCTAAAAATCCGTAGTATGCTTCACTTGCTGATTTACGTTCACTTCTTTCTTTTCCTTGCATAAATGGAATCAGTTGCGATAATGTTCTTTCTTCTCCCGCAAAGTCAATTTTTGCAGATGCTAACAACTGTGTATATTGTGAAGACAATTTATTCTCTAATTGTAAATCTTTCACGATTTCATCTGAATATGTTTTTAAATCACATTCTGCTAGAGCGAATAATTGCTTTCCGTAATAGGCTTCTAATTCTTCACGAAATGGAGAACTAATTAACGCCTTATAATATTTTGTTCCATATCCTTGTACAACTGGAGAGTATTCATCAAAGAAATCTTGCTCCTCCTTATAAAAAGCATCTGTCGTATCAACAGAATGACGAATGTAACAAAGATTCCCCATTGTACCAAAATCATTGCGAATTTCATTAATTGAATTGATAACTTGTTTTTGTTCTTCTACAGTTTTTGTGTTATCAAATTTCTCTAAAGCAACAGTAAATTTCTCTTTTAATTCTTCAATATTTGGCCGTTTATATTCATAGTCTTTAAATGACATGAACGAGCCTCCTCTCCATTATGTATACCTTTACTATAATTCAATACTTCTTCCCAAATCCCCTCTTAGTTTTCAACAAAATTCGGCAGCTGCCATCTTACTTACTTATATGCAAAAAAGCCTTGGATTTTTTATCCAAAGCTCCTTTGGAACATAGTATCACTTTTCATACTTTCCAATTTTTTTCAACAAATCAAGTAATTCATCCTTTTCATCCTTCGTTAACATTTCAAAAGACTGATGTATAACTTGCTCATGCCCCGGAAAAATAGAAGCAATAAAACTCTCCCCAGACTCCGTTAATTGCGCATAAATAACACGTCTGTCATTCGGACATGGGATTCTCTTTACTAATCCCTTTTTTTCCAGCTTATCTACAACATATGTAATGCTGCCACTAGCTATTAAAATGCGCTCACCAATTTGCTGAAGTGGTTGACCACCTTTATGATATAGCAGTTCTAATACAGCAAATTCAGTTGGATTTAACCCGTTACTTTGTATAGATTTATTTGTAGTATCCATAACAGAACGGTGTACACGAGATAATGCAATAAATACTTTTAAAGATTGAGAAATATCTTCTCGTTCATTATTTGATGTCATACAACTTTCAACCCTTCACTTAAATTCTCAGCAATAAAAAGAAAATACAGCTTAATACTTCATGTGAGTTCCGAATGAGCATTCACTCATCCATTTCTTCTCCCCTAATATATTACGAATCATTCTTGAATAAAAACATGACAATTTTAACATAGTTTATATATAATGATAATAAAAAAAGAAGGAGTACCACATTTGAAAGTCAAATTCCAAAGCATAGTTTTATATATATTGCTTGTTATCCTACCAACGATAGTGATTGGTGCTACATTTTATTCCTATCATACGTATAAAATGAAGCAGGAAAACAAAACATCTGCTCATACGGTTCTCTTTTTATATAGAGACTATTTAGATCATCACCTTGGTGAAGCAATTTCTGCCTTAGAAATGCTTGCAAAAGTCGTAGGTACCGAGACTGGTAACATAAATGGGATTAAACAAATTGTGCATGATACAGATGGAAACGATGCGCGCTTTTCTGGTCTATATTACGTTACACCAGAAGGAATCATTACCATCGCATCAGAAAGCGAATCAAGACCTGTAGACGTCTCAGACCGCAAGTATATTCAAGACGCATTACAAACTAAGAAAACAACTGTATCATCCGTCATTACAGATCGCGTCCTTGGACATCAAGCTATTATAATCGCTTCCCCAATATTTAACAAACAGAAGGAACTCTCAGGCTTATTGTTAGCAAGTTTACGCTTTGACTACATTTCATCTTCTTTAAATGCTATTAAACCACAATACCATTTCGAAGTAACTGATAAACATGATGTAGTTTTTCTAACTGATGACAATAATGAAACAAGCGATGCGCATTCTAATATGCTCACTACCCCACTCCAAAGGTTAAATTGGAAGGTCTCTGTTTCTCCATTACCTATCCACAAGCAAACTTTATACCAATGGGTTGCAATAGAATGTATAGCTACTTTATTTTTAATGTCTATCTTATTTTTACTCGCTCAATATATGTTATTAAAACGGCAAACAAAGCTGGAAAGACAACAAAATGAACTGCAAAAAATTGAATTGGTTGGAACTTTTGCAGCGAGTACAGCCCACGAAATCCGCAATCCTCTTACGGGAATTAAAGGACTCGTTGCGCTATTAAAAGAAAAATATAAAGATGAACAGGATCAGTTTTACTTTTCCATCATCGAACAAGAAATAGAGAGAATTAATGAAATTGTAAGTGAATTTCTTATTCTTGGAAAGCCAACTGCTATCATTGAACAAACATATGATGTGAGAACTATTCTAAATGAGGTAGCATTGATTATTCAATCTGAGGCGAATCTACATAACATTGTATTCCATCTACATTTGCCAGACCATCCTGTTCATATCCGTTGCTCAAAAGACCATATGAAACAAGTGGTTTTAAACATTACAAAAAATGCAATTGAAGCCATGACTTCTAGTGACACACTAACCATTGTCGTAACAGACAATGAAACACACGCACAATTGCAAATTATTGATACTGGAAAAGGTATTCCAAAACATATTCAAAAACACCTCTTTCATCCGTTCTTTACTAATAAAGATACTGGAACAGGTCTTGGACTTGTCATATGTAAACGAATTGTAGAGATGTACGATGGGCATATTTTTATTGACAGTAAAGAAAACAAAGGAACGACAGTTCATATCGAAATACCGTTACATAAAGTATAATTATCCTTATCACAAAAGGGTAATTATACTTATTTCATAAAACCCGCCACAAGCATTCGCCAAAAATTATTCGATTTTCCTTCATATCCGATTTGGAAAATAGGTACCTTTATAATGGAAAACCATTTTGGTGTTTGTTTTTCTTTATAGCGCTGGTATTGTAAAATAAGCTTGTCCAATTCTTGACTAACTTGAATTGTTTCCCTACTAGTTAACCCGCTTGTTAATCCTAGTTGAATCATTTCTTCACGCTTCATATGAATATCACGTGAAAGCTTTTCTAATGTGTACTTCCTTTTTACAGTAAACATCCATATCCCCCTTATTATTCTTCCATGCTCTCAACTTCACTTCACTATTGACCTTTTACCTGCTTAATCATATTCAAATTTGAAGAATCAGAAAATTAAACATTTTCTCCCTGTAATTTACAAATCTTTACCCTCACTTTGAGAATTATTACAAATTATTCTATCTTTGTAAATACATTCGCAATAATAGACATTTTTTTCATCTTCTTTTTTTACAAATACCAATTAAATAGCGGATTCTCTATTTTACATATACTTTTCTTCGACATTTTTTGTTTAATTTATATAAAAAAGCAAAACATAATGAAGATTGATAAAGTGAAATTTAATCATTGGGAATTTTGTTTATTCCTCATTGCTCCCAAAAAGCGGGATAAAATAGAAAGGAAATATTTATATGCGCAAATATACGATTGCATTGCTTATTTTTATGATGTTCTTACCATCCTTCTTGTTTCCTGTTCAAGCGAAGGCTCATACAAACAAAGTAGCTATTGTCATTGATGACTTCGGCAATAATATGAAGGGGACTGATAAAATGTTATCACTTCCTATTCCACTTACCGTTGCCGTTATGCCTTTCCTTCCTTCCACAAAGGAAGATGCGATAGCAGCTCATAAGAAAGGCCACGAAGTTATTATACATATGCCAATGGAACCTATTAAAGGTAAAAAAGAATGGCTTGGACCAAAAGCAATTACAACCGATTTAAGCGACGAAGAAATAAATAACCGACTAGAACAAGCGATTCAAGAAGTACCACATGCAATTGGGATGAACAATCATATGGGATCAAAAGTGACCGCGGACGAAAGAATTGTACGACTTATACTTACGGCTTGTAAAAAACACGGTTTATTTTATTTAGATAGCAAAACAAATCCTAAGAGTGTTGTCCCAAAAATCGGGAAAGAATTAGGAGTACCAATTATTGAAAACCAATTATTTTTTGATGATGTGTACACAGCGGCACACATTTCAAAACAAGCCCAATTACTTATTAAAAAAATCCAAGAGAAACCGATTATGGTAGCTATCGGACATGTTGGGCCTCCAGGTGAAATCACATCAAGTGTTATAGAAACTTCTATTCCTAACATTCGTGAACATGCAGATTTTATTTTTTTATCCGATTTAGCATTATCTCCGCCTCCTGTTTCAAAATAAGATTCATGACTCAAAGTAAAAAAGAGAGCCATTTGCATTTAGCAAATGGCTCTCTTTTTCGTTTTCATCTTAAATATAATCTACATGACTGACCCTGAATCCTTTTTTCTCTATTTTTTCGATTAATTGCTTTAATCTTTTTTCATTTAACTCATCTGTTATATTTACGATAACGCGGCGAATATATTGATCACCGTTATCTAGCGTAAATAGTCCACCGATATGAAATGCTTTCAGCAATGTCCCAAGTTCTTTAATCGTTCCCTTACAATCTTGTGTTGCAATTGTTAATATATAACCACCCGTCCGCATACCGAATGAATCTTCAATAACATCAAATATATTGGAATGCGTTAAGATACCGACAAATTCATTATAATCATTTAGTACAGCTAAAAACGGAAGACGACGAATAACATAAAATGCCCTGAAAAAAGAGTCCTTTTCAAAAATAAATGCAGCGGAATCTTCCAGCATATGTTCCGTACTTAATTCCTCTAATCCGCTATTACACTTCTTTTCTAAAAGATCTACTTTATAAATAATCCCCAGGAATTTCTTTTCATCTTCTGCTAATACAGGGATTGCTCGAAATCCCGTTTCATTCATAATTTGCAGAGCCTTTTCACCTGAATCGTTCAATTTACAAAATGTTACTTGCTGTTTTGGCAGAAAATGATATTTAACTCGCAAAATATGTTCCTCCTTACATGTCAACATGTAATCTATATATAATAAGGAGACCTATATTTTATGAGTAAATTTATTTTTAAAACGCTTTCATTTATTTATTGACTTGTAACGAAATCACAAACATTTTATATAACAGAACTCTTGGCACCTTTTATCATTAACAATTTCACATGGTAATTCATTAAATATTCTATACCCTCTAGCCATTTTTTCGTATCTTCTGGAGTTTTCCCCCACACGATCATGCCATAATTATGAACAAGAACTACTCCTCCACCTTCAATAAAATTCGGCACATTATTTTCTAATAAATCAGCGAATTTTTTCTCATCTTCTACAATGGGAATTGTCATTTCTGTTATACCTTCTTTTCCAAAAACACGTTCCACGCTACGTTTATCGAATGTTACTTCCCCTTCTTCTCCATATAACTCTGATATTAAATGACTATCTACAGTCTGCACTTGTAAAATACATTCTGCACTACTTTTTTTATAAATATCCGCATGCATAAATGATTCCGCAGCTGGTTTTTCTTCATTTTCAAATACTGGCTCACACATACAATTCACAACAATAAAATCTTCTTCTGAAAATAACCCTTTATCTCTTCCCTCAACGTTTACTAAAAAAGTTAACGGCTCTTTTGACGTACAGAGTGATAAACTAATTTTTGTACCATAAAACCAATCACGAAGTGCCAATTCAGATTTCACATCTTTTAATTCATTCCATTTCTTTAGAAAAAATAACATTTCGTCACCCCCGGCGTAATAGTTATATAATGTTCGAATCCTTTATATGTAAAAGGAATATTTTTTGATTATTCTAAAAATTTAATTGAATTATCACATGAGAACGCTTTTTTGTCAATATGGTTTCACAGCTCTTCTATAAAATGGGCCATCTATATTTCTATACTCCTGTCTATTTCCTATTTCATTTTATACATAAAAAATACGTTATTCTTTTTAAATCAAAGAATAACGTATTTTCTCATCTTTTATTTCGTGATTGCGTTATATAAAAACTGTGCATATTGTTCGCGTGTTACGAAGTCATCGCCTAAAAAGTTTCCTTTTCCATCACCTTTTGATATATTATTATCCGCTAAAGCTTTTACATATCCTTCTGCCCAATGACCCTTTGGTACATCTTTAAAGCTCACTACACTCTTTTCTATTTCCTTTAATTGGAATACCTTTTGTAATACTACTGACATTTCATATCGAGTTAACACTCCATCTGGACGGAACGTACCATCACCATCTCCCGTCATAATTCCAGCTTGTGTAACTGCCTCAATAGCTCCTTCATACATATTTCCTTTCGTATCTGTGAACTTCGTTTTCTGTTCTAAATTACGCTCCAACTTCAAATATTTTTGTATTAAAACTGCTACTTGACCGCGCGTAATGTTGTCACCAAATCCAAATTTTCCATTTCCATAACCTACAAATAATTTTTCTTTTGCTAAATGATTAATTGCTTGCTCTGACCAATGGCCTTTTGGTACATCTTTAAATTCCATTACTTCTTCGGCTACTTTTCCATTTACAACATTTTGAATCACAGAACCAGTGAAGAAAATCCCTGTATCCGCAAATGGATCTTTCACACCAAATTCATATACTTTCTCACCTGGTGTACTCCACTTAACTGCATCGTTACTATACGTCCCACCTTCGCTCTTCAAACTAATTTTTGTAGAGATTTTACCATCTTTTTCGTATACAGGTACTTTCACTTCTTTATTTACTTCTGTTTCCTCTAAAAATACTTTTTGGTTTTGAACATTGATGTAAGCTGTTTTACTTAGTTCTATAACTGGTCGAACATCGCGGATTTCATTTGCAACAAAACTTAGAAATACTAACTTTTTCAAATTGCTAACTGGTGTTAAGTCTGAAATATAATTTGCTTCTAAATCAAGCTTTTGTAAGTTTACTAGATTTGATAATGGAGTAATATCCTTTAACTCATTGTGAGGTAAATCTAATTCTGTAAGTTGAGTCATTTTAGCAAGTGGTGTCACATCTTCTATTTGATTTTTCCCGATAAATAACTTACTTAATTGATTCATTTGATCAATGCCCGATAAATCTTTAACTTTATTACGTGTTAATACTAAGTCTGTTAAAGGTAATGAATATAACGGTTTAATATCTTCAATTTGATTACCTGCTAAAGTCAAGTATGTTACATTTTTTAACGCGCTTAATGGAGCAACATTCATAATTTTATTATTTGCTAAATTCAAGTAATCTAGTTGTTCCATTTTCGCTAATGCTGTTACATCTTCTATTTGATTTCCTGATAGATATAAACTTTTTACATTTTTCATTTCCACTAATGGTGCAACGTTTGTAATTTTATTATTACTTAAATCAAGAGATTCTAAATTATCCATCTTAACAAGTGGCGTTACATCTGAAAATTCATTACCACGCAAAGCTAAATGATTTAATTGCTTTAAGTTCGTAAAGAACGACGGATCTTTTATCTTCGCATTTGCAACTGTTAAAGATTTTAAATTTGGCATATATTTTAATGCACTATAATCAAGAATCTCATTCGTATTTAAAAACAAGTCCTTTACTTGTAATAACTCTTCTTTCGTAATTGGTGTATTTAAATCTTTTCTATTAAATACTTTTTTATTAACAAGTTCTCTTAATTTCTTATCTGTTATCACGTTTTGACTATCAACTGGATTATCCGTTTCCGTCTTACCTGAATTAGAGTTGTCATCTGGTTTCTCTGTTTCTTGGTCACCTAATGTTGGATCTTTAATTTCAAATTGAACTTGATATTTGTGATCATATCCAATAGCCGGAATAAGTATGTGCATTTGCATATTGTGCTTCTTCTCAAATTCGCCAATTTCAAATTGGACTACTTTCGTTCCATTTTTCCTCTTATCTTCTGATAGAACTTTCACATCATGAAATACACCAGGTTGGTTTTTATCCTCTATTCTAAGATATTGAAAATAATCGCTATCTTGCATTGTTACAGTAACAATTTTTTTCCCGGCTACAATCGCTACTTTAGGATCTTTTATATATTGAGAAACCATAGATGGTTCATCTTTTTGATCCTTATATATTTTAATCTCAGTATCGTATGTACGTTCACTAGCTGCTGCCACCGACTGGTTTGCTTCAGCTTTTAGTGCTGCTAATGCTGGAGTAGAGTATGTAGCAAATGGAATTGCTAATGTTGTGGCTACTACTAGCGCCTTAATATAACTTTTTTTCAAAATAATATCCCCTATCATATATAATTTTTACAATTGATAATACTTATCAATTACCTACAAATAAATGATAATGAATATCATTATCATTGTCAACGAGAATATTACATTAAATTTATATTTTCATAGATAAAAAATAAAAAGCCCTTTATTCAAAGGGCCTTCTTACTGATTGTATGAAGGATTTCACTTTTTTCTTTTTCATTAATAACACCAATTTTTTGCAAAATATTTGCATACAATACAAGTTTATTATATATCCGTTCTGACATGATTCTCCCTTCTTTCCTTCGACCAACTTTTTTTGTATTGGTAAATTATATGAAAGAGATGAGAAAATGTGTCCACTTTTTGCATAAATACAAATCTTTTATCCACGCTATTTACAAGCAGTAAAACTCCCACCTCAAAATCCGGTGGGAGTTCAATTTATTTAACAAATTGTCCATTGAATATTATGCTTTCTAACTTCCTCTTCAAAACTATAAGACATTTTCTTATCACAAATCACATGTTGAATACGTGAGAACGCTGCTATTCGGTAATTTCCTTTTACCCCTACTTTTGTATGATCACATAAAATATATGTTTTCTCCGCTAATTTCATCATCGCTTCTGACAGTTTTGCCTTTTCTAATTCAAAACTAGAAACCCCAAAACCAGGTAACAATCCATCAATCGAAACGAATGCTTTATGAAAATGAAATTGCTGGATTACTTGCTGTGAAATAGACCCTGACACACGTGAATGCTTTGGAGATACTTTTCCTCCAATAAATAAAACTTCACCGTGAAACATCTTTTTATTAATAGAAGAAATTAATTGTGTCGCTACTGGAAATGAACTTGTTACAATCGTTAAATTTTTACGATGGACAAGATATGGCACCATTTGAAGAGGTGTACTCCCGTCATCAATCGCAATAACATCTCCATCTTCCACAAACGTTGCTGCTTTATACCCAATTCTCTTCTTCTCTTCTATATGCAGCATCTCTCGTTCTAACATCGGCGCCTCTATTCCAGCTCCCGGAAGTTGTACAGCCCCACCATACACTTTCTTCAACTTCTTTTCACGATCCAATTCTTCTAAATAACGGCGAATGGTCTCTGTTGATACAGCAAATTCTCTAGCTAACTCTGAAACTTTTACCTTCCCTTTAAACTCTACCTTTTCAAGAATGGTTCGCTTTCTTTCTTCACCTACTACAGACATAGCCTCACCCCATTGATTTCTACCTCATAAACTGCCTTACTTATACAAAGTTATAATTTTCTTTTTCAGTAAAAACTTCTTCATGAATATGAATACCACGCTTTTTTAGTTCATCAAAAATAATTTGTGGATTTACAAAAGCTTCCTCAGGTGTCACAACACCAGCTTGATTTACACTCCCTTTTGCGATTAACTCTGTAGCTATCCCAAATGGAATACCAACGTTTCTCGTATAAGCCCTTAATTTTTCCCATCCTACAACAGACCCATCAGATAGCGGGTGTGTATGATATAATACGTGCCTTTGTTTCTCATTATTTTTCATACCTATTACTTCTACATGAAGTGCGTAACCGTAAATTTCCGTTTCTTGTCCTTCTTTCGATTGCAATAAATACTTCGAGATACAATCCATAATGCCGATCGCTTCCCCATTTATTTCAACTTGATCATTACGCAATATGCCATAATCATATAAAGCGTGTACGAGTTGCATATTTTGCTTTGGCCAAGTTCCTCTCGTCTCTATCAGTTTGACGCCTTTACTTTCTAGTGCTCTCGCTAACGTAATCGTTTCAGAATGCGGGATTATATACTGCGTTGCCTTACCATAAGGCGCCGGTAATTCAATTTCTCTCGGACGTGCAAACGGAGGTACTTGCTTAAATTCACCATCTTCATACACTGTACGCGATGGTAAATGTGGATCATATTCATATGTCGTCGTTTCTGTAATTGATGCAGAAAAAGCAATTGGACGATACGAACCGTGACTGACACGAACTGACTCTACAGTATCAAGCTGATTTGCTGCATGCATTGCCATCATTTGCGTTACACCTGGTGTCATACCAAAACCAGGTAAACACGTTTTTCCATTTTGAACAAACATAGAATGTGAATCATTTTCTTCACCAAATCCATTCAAATTCACACCGTGACAACCTGCTTCTGCAATACATCGAGTAGACAAGCCATTTAGCTTAATTGTCGTACCGTCCATTACAATGTCGTAACCTTTCATTTTTGCAACCGTATCCTCGTGATTCGCTACGTCTACTTTCACAAAATCTACGCGCGGATCGTTGAGCCATTCTACTACTTTCAGGCCCTCTTCTTCATTAAAATCCGCTACTGTAATCGTCTCAAAAGATGAAAATTGTACTAAATCTAAAATTGCTTCACGACAAATTTTACCTGCTCCACCTAAGCAAAATACTTTCAAGCTATAACAACCCCTTTAGCAATACTATCAACTAAGCGATTAATGTCTGCCTCATGCACATCACCGATATTTCCAATGCGGAATGTATCTACTTTTGAAATCTTACCTGGATAAATTACAAAGCCATCACGCTTTAATTCATTATATAATTGCTCAAAATCGAACCACTCTTCTGGATAAATAAAGGATGTGATAATAGGCGACTGATATTTTTCACCTACTAGTGGCTTAAATCCGATTTCTCTCATTCTACTGACTAATAATTTTTGATTGTTATCATATCGATTGTAACGTGCTTTTACTCCGCCCTCTTTTTCTAATTCAAGTAATGCTTGATAAAAAGCGTGTACAACATGTGTAGGTGACGTAAAACGCCATTTCCCATTTTGATTTTCCATCGTTTCCCACTGATCGTATAAATCTAGTGATAATGAACGTGCCTGTCCTTTACATTTCAACAATTCAGCGCGCTTTGCAATAACAAAGCCGAACCCAGGAACACCTTGAATACATTTATTCGCACTACTAATTAAAAAGTCAATTTGCAACTCATCGATATCTATTTCAATACCACCAAAACTACTCATTGCATCAACTAGTGTTACTTTTCCGTATTGCTTCCCTAATTTACATACATCTACAATTGGATTGATAATACCTGTTGTTGTTTCACAATGAACAACTGCTATATGTGTAATCTCTTTATCTTGTTGCAATATCTTTTCTACTTCTACAATATTAGTAGGCTCCCACTCTTCTGTTTGACTGACCACCACATCTATATGTAACATCTCTGCCATTTGTACAATTCGTTTACCATACGCACCATTTGTACAAACGAGCAGCTTACCATTTTTAGGAATGACAGAACCAATGACTGCTTCAACTGAAAATGTACCGCTTCCTTGCATTAAAACAGTTGTATATTTCTCTTCTTCCTTCGTTGCTAACGATACAAGTTTAGCTCTTACTTCTTGTACCATTGTGTTATATTCAGCATCCCACGTACACCAATCGTATAACATAACTTCTTTTACCGTTTTTGTTGTCGTTAATGGTCCTGGTGTTAATAATAAGTAGTGATTTTCAGTCATGATCCTATTCCCCTTTTATGAAATAATAAGTTCTTGTTTCTCGATATGTTCCAT
>Ga0102589_1000853_pt1 | contig 49971 bp, 42 predicted proteins | sample AraplaMF_Col_mLB_FD_76858 | JGI IMG/M metagenome (GOLD analysis project Ga0102589, IMG submission 76858) | Arabidopsis root microbial communities from the University of North Carolina, USA - plate scrape MF_Col_mLB | ecosystem: Host-associated > Plants > Roots > Endosphere | place: USA...
CTGCTGGTTACGCAGCTTCACGCGGCACAGGTTCAGCACGGCGTCCTGCATGGCCACTTCCACGCGCTGACCGCGACCCGAATGTTCGCGCTGCAGCAGTGCGGCCAGGATGCCAACCACGCAGTGCACGCCCGTGCCCGAATCGCCGATCTGTGCACCCGTCACCGTCGGCACACCATGCGATTCGCCAGTCGTGGACGCGGAACCGCCCATGCACTGCGCCACATTTTCATAGGCCTTGCAGTCCTGGTACGGCCCGGGACCAAAACCCTTGATCGACGCGTAGATCATGCGCGGATTCAGGGTCTGGATGTTCTCCCAGTCGAATCCGGCGCGGGCCAGCACACCTGGGCCAAAATTCTCGATCAGCACATCGCTTTGCTGGATCAGGTCCTCAAGCAGCGCCTTGCCTTCCGGCGTCTTCATATTGAGCGTCAGGCTACGCTTGTTGCTGTTCAGCATGGTGAAGTACAGGCTGTCGGCATTCGGCACGTCGCGGAGTTGGCTACGCGTGATGTCGCCGCGCCCAGGCATTTCAACCTTGATCACGTCGGCGCCCATCCAGGCCATCAACTGCGTGGCCGAAGGCCCGGCCTGCACGTGCGTCATGTCCAGGATGCGAATACCGTCCAGCGCTTTCCGTTCGGTGTGAGTGTCACCCATGCTGCGTCTCCTGATGATGTGTGTTTGTGCTTTTGACATACAGTATGTGGTATATCACCAAGATGCAAGGGGGTTTAAACCCGAATTCAGCAGCTTTCGATACTGCGCCGCAGCAAGCAGCGCTGACCCGCTCTGCGCCCAGACCGCGCAACGAAAAAACCCCAACGAGCCGCGAGGCTGTTGGGGTTCAAATGATGCGGTGAAATCGGTTGTGGCTAGCTATCCCAGACACCCGCCAGGCAGCGCGCAAGACGTCACGCCGACGTCAGTCCAGGAAGTCGCAGTTCTTCTCCACGTACTCTGCCAGGTCCAGCGAATGCTGGCGAACCAGCCGCTCGGCCAGCTCCGTGTCGCGTCTTTCCAGAGCCTCGATGATTCGCAGGTGATCAACGATAGAGCGCGCGGCGCGGTCGCTCTGCGAAATCGTCATTTTTCGAATGGCTCGCACATGAACGAAGATGTTCTTGATCTGGTCCATGATGACCTGCGACTTCGACAACTGCACAATCGCCTGGTGAAAGACGATATTCGCGTCCGAGTATTCCTCGATATGCTCGGCGGGTGTGGAGTCGCGGAAGCTGTCGAACATATGGCGCAACTTGCCGATTTCCGCGTCGGTGGCATTCTGCGTGGCCAGACGCGCGGCCATGCTTTCGAGCGCCGCCCAGACCTGGATCATCTCGACGATCTCGCGCTTGGTCTTGCGCGTAATGTAGATACCGCGTCGTGGCACTGTACGCAGGAAACCCTCCTGCTCGAGTAGCGTCATGGCCTCGCGAATCGGCGTGCGGCTTACGCCTAGCCTTTCGGACAACACGCGCTCGTCAAGGCGTACTTCGTCACGCGACTGATAGATATCGGCGTCGGCAATCGCCTGGCGCAGCATCGCATACGCCTGGTCGCGCAGGCTTGCCCCCGCATTGATAGGTTGCAAGGACAGCGCCAGCCCGGCGGGCGGTTGACCATGCGATTGGACTTCGGATTCGCTTTGGGCAGACATGAATACACTCGTCAATGGCCGGCGCCCTGCCCGCCAGTTTGGCGAGCAGCGGCGACCCGCCTCTTCCTGAACGTCAACGCGCTCAGTTTGGCATGACCCCATGCGTTCTGCTCATGAATCTGGCAGACAACCGAATGGAATCGCAGGCGAAGAGGCGGGACCGGCCCTTTTGTATATGGTATATCACAAAGACGGCACTTCCGAAGGACGTTTAACGCCGCGCGTGCTACGCCGCCCTCGCCACTTTCTCGATTTGAGGCGCAGCCACAGCGACAGGCGCGGACGTATTAGCCTGCGCCATGCGATCCCGCTGCTTGATCAAGCCGAGCACCGCGTCGATCATCGGGGTCGGCTGACCGATCATGCGGCCCATCTCCTGCACCACCGTCAGCAACGGATCGATCTCCATCGCCCTGCCCGCCTCCAGGTCCTGCAGCATCGAGGTCTTGTGCGCGCCCACCGCGCCGGCCCCATCGATTCGCCGCTCCACATCGACACGAAAATGCACGCCGAACCGTTCCGCGATGTCCTTGGCCTCGAGCATCATCTGCTTCGACAGCCCGCGGGTGGCAGGGTCCGAGGTGATGATATCCAGCGTCCCATGCGTCAGGGCGCTGATCGGGTTGAAGCAGAGGTTGCCCCACAGCTTGAGCCAGATCTCGTCTCGGATGTTGTCGCGAACCGGCGCATCGAGATCCGCCTTGGCCATCATCTCCGCAAGGCGCGTCACGCGATCCGAGCGGGTACCATCGGGCTCACCAATTGGAAATTTCTTGCCGTACACATGCTTGATCACGCCCGGTGCCACGATTTCGGCGGCGGGATACAGCACACAGCCAATCGCGCGTTCGGGTCCGAGACCATTCCACTGCTTGGCACCCGGGTCAACGCTCTCCAGCGTGCGTCCGGCGAACTCGCCCCCGTGGCCGTGGAAGTACCAGTACGGAATGCCGTTCACACCAGTGACCACCGCCGTCTCCGGCCCGAGCAACGGCTGCATTAGATCGACCACGCCCGGCACCTGGTGCGCCTTCAGCGTAATGAACACGTAGTCCTGAGGGCCGAGTTCGCGCGGATCGCTGGTACAACGGACTTTCGCGACGCGCTCTTCGCCTTCGATCTGGAGCCGAACGCCGTTGGCCTGCATGGCGGCCAGGTGCGGCCCGCGCGCGATGAAGCTCACGTCTGCGCCGGCCAGCGCAAGCTGCGCGCCCATATAGCCGCCGATGGCGCCCGCGCCGTAGATACAAATCTTCATGGGGTTGTCTCCTCGATGGTGGTTTATTTAGATATGTGATGCCGAAAGCTGCACGCGGAGCCACTCAAATCCGCATTGGTATATCACATACTATATTTCACAATCGCCATTCGACAACCTCGTTCTTCATCTGATCCCTTCTAATTGCGCTGTGCCCGCTTCGCGGGCGTCTGGCTGTGCGCTACCATGTATCCCGTTGTCCGCTTGCGGGCCAGCCGCCCCCGGCCTGTGTTACCTCTGAACTGGAGTTCGCATGGAAACGCTGCTTGCCCTTACCCGCGATCCTTCCGCATGGGCTGCCCTCGCCACTTTGGTGGCCATGGAGATCGTCCTCGGCATCGACAACCTGATCTTCATCTCGATTCTCACCAACAAGCTGCCGGAAGAAACCCGCGAGAAAGCGCGCCGTATCGGTATCAGCCTGGCGCTGATCCTGCGCCTGGGATTGCTGGCGACGATCGCCATCATCGTCGCGCTGACGGAGCCGGTCTTCACCATCTTCGGCAAGGGCATTTCCTGGCGGGACATGATCCTGATTGCCGGGGGGGCCTTCCTGGTCTGGAAGGCCACGCGTGAAATCCACCAGCACGTGTCACCGGATGCGGAGCACGAAGAATCCTCCACCCTCGCCCGCGCCGTACCAAGCTTCGCCGCGGCCATCGGCCAGATCCTGGTGCTAGACCTCGTGTTTTCGATCGACAGCATCATCACCGCCGTGGGCATGACCGATCATGTGCCGATCATGTTCGTTGCTGTCATCGCTGCCGTCACGGTCATGCTTGTCGCCGCCACGCCGCTGGCCAACTTCATCAACCACAACCCGACCATCGTCATGCTGGCACTGGCCTTCCTGATCATGATCGGCATGACACTGATCGCCGATGGCCTGGGACACCATGTGCCGAAGGGCTATATCTATACGGCGATGGCCTTCTCGACCGCCGTGGAAGCGTTGAACATGGTGGCGCGGCGGCGCCGCGAGAAAGCGAGGGGGCAGACCCCGGCACACTAGTGAGGACAAGGCCTGACCGGGTATGATGGCTGCCTTGCTGTCATCCCCACATCAGTCCTTACATGCTTCCTACGGATCTCGCCGGCACCGACGGCGATCAGAGCGCTTCGCTGCCCCGCTCCGAGCGCGCTTACCAGCAACTGCGCTCCGCCATCCAGGCCGGTCAGCTCCCGCCGGGCACGCGCCTGCGCGAGGTAGAGCTGGCCGAATCGCTCGGCCTGTCCCGCACCCCCGTGCGCGAAGCACTCTCGCGGCTGGAGTCCGAAGGGCTGGTAGTCAATGAGCCTAATCGCGGCATGATGGTTACGCGCCTTGACGCGAGCATGGTCAGCGAACTGTATGTGATGCGCGAGGTCCTGGAATCCACCGCTGCGGCGCTCGCCGCGCGACACGCCACCGACGTGGAAATCTCGTTGCTGCGCGATATCGTCGAACGCGACCTGTCATTCGCTACAGACCCGGACAAGCTGGCGATGAACAATCGTCTCTTCCACGAAACCCTGCATCGCTGCGCCCACAATCGCTATCTGCTCAAGACGCTGCGGTCGCTGCACGAGTCGATGGCCTTGCTGGGCCGCTCCACACTGGCCGTCCCCGGTCGTGCGCGCGGCTCGTACGAAGAACATATGGCGCTGGTGGAAGCCCTGGAAGCACGCAACCCCGAACAAGCCGAACAGATCACGCGCCGCCATATCCAGCAGGCGTACAAGGCCCGCTTGACGCTCTGGATAGAGGAGCAATCGGGCAGCTAGCTCCGCAGCCCGCCTCAATACAAACAAAAGCCGGTCCTGGCCCGCCTCTTTCGAAGCGGGCCAGGACCGGCTTTTTAGTGCTGGCGGCGCCTTGAAGCACCGCCCATTCATTCAGCTGTGTCGATCAGCCGTTCGCGTAGACCACCTTGGCCTTGCGCGCTTCCGCCTGCAGGCGGGCGAAAACGTTTTGCACCGTAGCAATCACGCGCTTTGCGTCGTTCACAAAGCCCAGACGCTGGGTACCGAGCTCGCGCTCGATGAGGTCTCGTTCCAGTTGATCGGTCAGCTTGATATCGGATTGGGTGTTCATGGCGTCCTTCCTTTCAGGGATTACCCTTATGGGGTTTTCCCGGATTGTAGCAGAAGGTTTGTCGCATTGCAGCATTAGGTAATAGTGCGTAGCGATTGGCGCAACAGTCAGCGCGACTCAACCAGCACATTACGGTGCGGCCCCTCACAGGATGCCGGCCTGCCACCAGCCCGTATGGCCGCGAGGCTCCAGTGCTCGCGTCGGAACATGGGTACGTGCGCCGGCCCCCTCGAATTCGACAATGACTGCGGTGGGGCTCGCAATGCGGGTGATGATTACGGGCGCGCCTCGAAAGATCCACTTCGTTTCGATCTGATAGGGGCTTTGTCGGTATGCTTTGCGGCGTTGCTTGCTGTTCATATCAATCGTGCTTCATCTGCAGACTGCCTGCGGTGTGGACGCAAAAATAAAAGTTACGGGACGAGCGCCTCCGTTCGCGCCTCCGAGACGGCTTGCGCCAGTTCCTCGGTCACACGGATCTCTGCCCCGATCGGGGTCATCTGCGCGGTTGCCGCAAATGGCGCGGCCGATGTCGGGGATGGATGGCTATTGCGTCGCCACAGGAAGAAGGACGCCAGGCCAGCGTGCAGGACGAGAAATGCCCAGAAAAGCCCGCTGGGCCCCAACCGATTCATGAGCGGAGAAATGATCAAGGGACTGATCGCCGAACCGACCGAGTTGATCAGGAGCATGCCTTGAATGACGCGTACCAGCTCGCTGGCCTCTGCACGATCCGCCGAGTGGCTCACCGCCACCGGGTAGATAGCGAAAATGCTGCCCCCGATCAGGAACATCAGCACCATTAACAAGGGCGGATAACTCGGAAGGATCAGGACAGCCAACGAGACCGCTGCGCAGCCCACGCTCAATGCAAGCAGGACGCTCTGCCTGTCTTTCCTGTCGGACCATCGTCCTACCGGGTATTGCAACGCCATCGCGCCGCAGATGGCACTGGCCATCAACTGGCCAACCTGGGCAACGCTCATGCCCTCTCGTTGCAGGTAGATCGGCAGTAGCGTATAGACCGCCGCAATGCCCACACCGGAACCAAAGCTGCCGATTGCGCCTGCGGGCGTCATGCGAACGAGATCCTGTGGCATCAGGGGTTCGGCATGACTTACGTCCGGTGCAGTCTTCGGCAAAACGGCCATGGGCAACACCGCCATGGACGCGAGTACACCGGCCACCATGAATGGCGCGCTCTCAGCCGCAGATCCAATGGCGCCCAGACTCATCTGCGCGAGCATGATGGAACCGTAGAGCGCGATCATATAGATCGCCAGCAATCGCCCCCGGGACTTCGTATCTCCCACGAGCAGCAACCAGCTTTCCACGACGAGGTAGATCCCTACCATCGCCCAGCCATTCACAAGGCGCAGCAGCAGCCAGATCCAGGGATCGAAAACCAGACCCTGGAGCAGATAGGTGATGGCGACAAGGGAGGCAAAGCTGCTGTATGAGCGGATATGACCGATTCGGGAAATCAGCCGGTCGCTGGTTACCGCACCGAGAGTCAGCCCGACAAAATACGCAGACGAAATGGCGCCGATCATCGTCGCCGAAACGCTTGCGGCGTCGAGACGTAGAGACGTGAGGGAAGACATGAAGCCGCTTCCCAAGCTGACAATGAACAACCCTAAAAGTGGCCCAACCGCCACGACCCAACTGCTGCGCGACACAACTTCCTCTCAAAGCAATACGAAATGCACCGCGGAGGATACCCGATGTCGGACGGCCCCTACGCAAGCGCACTCCAAGTCCAGTGCCGACAGGAAAGTCGATGCGCCCTGGCGTTCAATGCCGGCCAGCGATTGACCGGAACATCGAACACCCGTCGCAAGCGCATGCAGTATCGTGGTGCGTTATCCCAGCCAGGCTTTAATGGTTCCTCCCATCACCGAACTGGAAATGCCGTAGCGATCGTGCAGGGTGGGCAGTGCGCCGGCATCGAGAAAAGCATCGGGCAAACCGATCTGTCGGAACGGCACGTTCACGCCGGCGCGCAGCAAAGTTCCCGCTACCGCCTCGCCCAGTCCGCCGATCACCGTGTGGTTCTCCGCCACGACCACAAGGCGTCCGGGCTTGCGCGCTTCGCGCAGGATGGTCTCCGTGTCCAGCGGCTTGATCGTCGGTACGTGCAGCACCGCAACGCCCACACGATCCGCTTCCAGCGTCGTGGCCACTTCCAGCGCGCGCATTGTCATGATTCCCGACGAGATGATGAGCACCTCCGCGCCATCTCGGAGGAGCTTGGCCTTGCCGAGTTCGAACTGGTAGTCGTACTCATCGAGCACGACGGGCACGTTCCCGCGCAGCAGACGCGCATAGACAGGCCCATCGTGCGCGGCAATGGCAGGCACCATCTGTTCGATATCGATGGCATCGCACGGATCGATGACAGTCATGTTCGGCATCGCGCGCATCAGGGCCAGATCCTCGGCAGCCTGGTGGCTGGGTCCGTATCCGGTGGTCAGGCCAGGCAATGCGCAGACAATCTTGACGTTGAGGTTGTCCTCGGCAATCGTTTGGTGCATGAAGTCGTATGCACGTCGCGTGGCGAATACCGCGTACGTGGTCACGAACGGCACCGCGCCTTCGTGCGCAAGACCCGCTGCCGCGCCCATCAGCAACTGCTCGGCCATCCCCATCTGGTAATACCGTTCGGGATATGCCTTTGCAAAGAGATGCAGGTCCGTGTATTTGCCCAGGTCTGCCGTCATGCCGACGATGTCGGGACGTTGCGCGGCCTGCGCGGTCAATGCATGTCCGAAGGGTGCTGCGCGCGTGGCCTGTCCTTCTGCGGCGATCGACGCAATCATTGCGGATGTCTTGAGGCGGGTCTTACCCGTATCGGCGGTGCGGCTCATGCTTGTCTCCCGGCTTCCAGCGCCTGCAGCGCAAGTTGCCATTCGTGGGCTTCCACCCGGATGAAGTGATTCTTCTCGCGTTCTTCGAGGAACGGTACGCCGCAGCCCATGCGGGTATCGCATACGATGATGCGCGGCTGCTTGCCCTTGTGATGGCGGGCGTTGTCGAAAGCGGCGGCTACAGCGTCGATATCATTGCCATCCACTCGCTGCACATACCAGCCGAACGCTTCGAGCTTGGGCACGAGCGGTTCGAACGCCATGATCTGCGTCGAGGGGCCGTCAGCCTGTTGATTGTTGACGTCGACCATCGCGATCAGGTTGTCGAGCTTCCAGTGGCTTGCGGACATCAGGCCCTCCCAGATGGCACCCTCGTCAAGCTCGCCATCGGAGAAGAGCGTGTAGACGAACGCATCCGACTGCTTGCGCTTCAGGCCCAGACAGCGACCCACGGCGATGGTCAGGCCCTGGCCCAGCGAGCCGCCCGACATCTCCATGCCAGGGGTATAGCTCGCCATACCCGACATCGGCAGGCGGCTGTCGTCGCTTCCGTACGTTTCAAGCTCTTCTGCGGGCAGGATGCCGGCTTCGAGCAGCGCTGCATACAACGCAATCGCATAGTGGCCGTTCGACAACAGGAAGCGGTCGCGCCCTTCCCACTCGGGGTCTTCAGGGCGATAGCGCATGGCGCCGAAGTAGGACACCGCCAGCACGTCGGCGATATCGAGCGCCTGGCCGACATAGCCCTGCCCTTGCACTTCTCCCATCAGAATGGCGTTGCGGCGGATACGGTAGGCGCGCTCGGCCAACGAGACGGGCACCTCCACATCGAGATTGGTAAGACTCATGATGACTCCAGACAGAAAATGGGATCAGCGGTTGACGGCCTTGGCCGGCACCAAGAACACCAGCAGCGCGCCGAATACGACCGTTGCCGAGATGAAGAGCAGCCCCGCGGTGGATTTGCCGGTCAGATCGTTGAGATAGCCGACGATGGCCGGGGAGAAGAAGCCCGCGAGGTTTGCCACACAGTTCACAGCGGCAATGCCAGCCGCCGCCGACATGCCACCCAGCATGGCGGTGGGCAGCGCCCAGAACTGGGACGACGAAGCCATGATTCCGGCTGCAGCGATACACAGGCAGACGATGGCTGCGGTCACGCTGCCGAGCAACGGGAGCGCCGCGAATCCCACGGCAGCTACCAGCATGGGAATGGCGAGGTGAAACCTGCGTTCGCGGCGGCGGTCTGCGGACAGGCCGATCAGCGGCAACGCAACGATGGCGCACAGATACGGCACCGCCGTCAGCATGCCCACCCAGACCGGATCGGCCACACCGGTCTTGCGGATGATGGTAGGCAGCCAGAACGTCAGGCCATACTGTCCCAACACCACGCAGAAGTAGATCGCGGACATCAGCCAGAGACGACGGTCGGCCATGAAGGCGCGGATCGACACGTGCTGCACCTTCTGCGCGTTGTCGCCTTCAACGTTGCGTTGCAGCAGCGCCTTCTCCTGGTCGGTCAGCCACTTTGCGCCCTGGATACCGTTGTCGAGGTAGAACAGGATCGCCACGCCCAGCATCAGCGACGGCAATGCCTCGATCAGGAACAGCCATTTCCAGCCGGCCAGGTCGTGCGCGCCATGGAAGGCATGCATGATCCAGCCCGACAGCGGCCCGCCGACGATCCCTGCGAGCGGGATGGCCATGAAGAAGAGCGACAGCGCCTTGGCACGGCGTTCCGACGGAAACCAGTACGTGAGGTAAAGGATCACGCCTGGCGCGAAGCCAGCTTCGGCCACGCCGAGCAGGAAGCGCAACACGTAAAACTGCGTAGGGGTACTGACGAACGCAAAGCCCGCCGAGATAACCGCCCAAGTCAGCATGATGCGCGCCAGCCAGTTACGTGCACCGACCTTGTGGAGTATCACGTTGCTCGGGACTTCGAAGATGAAGTAGCCAAGGAAGAAGATGCCCGCGCCCAGGCCATAGATGGTTTCGCTGAACTGGAGGTCATTGAGCATCTGCAGCTTGGCAAAACCCACATTCACGCGATCCAGGTATGCGCCGAGATAGCACAGCATCAGGAATGGAATCAGGCGCCGCATCACCTTGCCATAGGTGCGCGATTCGAACGACGCCTGAGCGGCGTGCGGCATCACTGCGTCAGCCCCAACGGGCGACGCTGCGTATTTGGTCTTCATGGAATGTCTCCTGCCGGTGCCCCGGGTGGTCCCGGGTGCCTTGACATGTTAGGCGCGGCCCGCGGCCGCGTGGCTTCAATGGATCAGCATGCCGCCATTGACATCGAGCGTGATGCCCGTGAGGTAGGAAGAGAGATCGCTGACCAGGAACAGGCAAGCGTTGGCGACATCACCTGCGTCACCAAGACGGCCGAGAGGAATGCCCTTGATGATGTCCGCGCGCATCTCCGGCGTCAGCTTGTCGCCGGTGATGTCTGTCTGAATCAGGCCAGGCGTGATGGCATTCACGCGGATGTGATCGCCGCCAAACTCGCGGGCCATCGCCTTGGCCAACCCCAGCACGCCGGCCTTGGCCGCACTGTAGTGCGGACCGCCGAAGATGCCCCCGCCTCGCTGGGCGGACACCGACGACATGCACACGATGCTGCCGCGCTTCTGTTCCTTCATCTGCGGCAGCACTGCCTGCGACATGTAGAGCGTGCCACGCAGGTTGACATCGACCACGGCGTCGAAATTGACGGCGCCGATGTCGAGCGTGCGGATCGGCTGAGTAATACCGGCATTGTTGATCAGGCCGTCGATCTGCCCGTATCGGGCAATCGTGGCGTGGACAGCAGCGTCGCATGACGCCTTGTCCGTCACATCACAGCGCAGGCCAAGGTGGCCTTCGCCCAGATCCGCCGCGGCATCTTGTGCGGCGCCAAGCTGCAGGTCGACGATCACAACCTTGGCACCCTGTTCGGCCAACGCGCGGGCCGTGGCCTTGCCAATACCGCGCGGCGAAGCCGCACCCGTGACGATCACCACCTTGTTCTGGACCAGCATCTCGTGTCTCCTTTGTTTCGACTTGACGATGGATCCAGTGTTGTCTGGCGCAGGGCGCCGATCAACGCATTCGGGCTCAACTATCGTTGAGAAATTTTCAGATATCGAGGGTTGCGGAGCAGAGCGAAAACCCTAAGTACTCCGCTAGATCGCCACGCCTTCCTGTGGCCGGCCGACTTCGCGGTCCAGCCACGACAGGAAGCGCGCTACCCGAGGCAGGTCGGCGTTCTGAGCGGGGTACACCACGTGATGGCTGGCGACTTCCACCGCGTATTGGGCTTCGAACACTGGCACCAATGCTCCCTTGCGCAACAGCACGGACGCCAGCAAGGAGCTTTCGAGTGCGACGCCAAGACCGAGCGCGGCGGTTTCCAACGACATGTAGGAACGGTCGAACGAGAAATCGAAAGTCTTCTGCGCACCCGCCACACCATGGCGCGCGAACCACTGGTGCCAGCGCACCAGCGGCGTCTCCGAATGGATGAGCCGATGTCCGATCAGCGCCGATGGATCTTTCACCGGATGCTTGCGCAGATAGTCCGGTGAGGCCAGCGGCAGTATGCGTTCGTTGCGCAACGTCCTGACTTCCGTATCACGCCAGTGCGCGTGGCCGTGCCGCACATCCACATCGTAAAAGCCGGCCGTGAACGAGACATCCTCGTACGAGCACGACAGGTTCAACTGGATGTCACCGTTGTCCGCCTGGAACGATGCAAGCCTGGGCAGCAGCCACATCAGCCCGAAACTCGGGCTGGTATGCACGCGCAGGATTTCAATGGCAGACGGCGTGGCGGCACGTTCCGTGGCGCGGTTCAGCTCCGCGATGACGCCCGTCACATCCCGTAGATACTGTTCACCGACTGGCGTGAGAACCAGACCACGCCCCTGCCGGAAGAACAGCGGCTGACCGATGACATCCTCCAGGTTTCCAAGCTGGTGGCTCACCGCGGAGGCAGTCAGCCCCAGTTCCTCCGCGGCCTTGCCCACGCTCTTGTTGCGGGCAACGCTTTCGAAGGCCATGATCGACTTCATGGGTGGGATGCGCATGGGAGGCCGGGACAAAGTTGCGATCGCTCATTATGCCGCCCGCTGCGTGGCGCCGTGGTGCCGCATCCCGTCACTGTGTCAGTTCAATGTCCGGCAACGCCGCTGCACCGGTTTCACGGATCAATGCCACGAACTCCGCGATATAGGGACGGGTGTCGCTGGCCGGCAGGGTAGCCGCCCAGATCTCTGACATCAATCCGTCGCGAGTCAGTGGTTTGGCTGTGACGTACTGCCTCTGCAGGTAGTTCTGCACGGCCCATCGTGGCAACACCGCGATGCCACGCCGGGTGGCCACCAGCATCAGGACGTTCCTCGTCGGGGCTTACCAGGCGTTCGCCCAGTTCTACCGGTTTGCAGCCAGCGAAGTGGCGACCGAGGCGTTCCGTCCACGGGCCATCGCACTGGTGATGGCGGGCGGGGTAGTCGCCGCCCTGCTCGGCCCTGCGCTGGCGAGGTTCGGCGGCACGATGCTGCCCGTCATGTACGCTGGATCGTTCGTGCTGCTCTCAGCGGTTTCCGCCGTGGCAATCGGCGTGCTGGGTTTCCTGCATATGCCGCCGGACATCGCAACGCGTGAGGTGGGCGCCACCGCCGCGCGTACGTGGCGCCAGATCGTTTGCCAACCGACCTATCTGGTGGCGCTGTTCGGCGCCGCAACGGGCTACGGGATCATGATCCTGGCCATGACGGCGACGCCGCTCGCCATGATCCGCCATCATCACGCGATCAGCGATGCGGCACCTGTCATTCAGTTCCATGTGCTGGGCATGTTCCTGCCCTCTTTCATCACCGGCACGTTGATCGCGCGGTTTGGCGCCATCCGCGTGATGCTGGCCGGCGTCTGTTTGCTTTCGACTCATGTGTTTGCCACCTGGACCGGCACGGGATTCGCATCGTTCGCAGGTGCGCTCGTACTACTCGGCGTAGGCTGGAACTTTCTGTTCATCGGCGGCACCAGCCTCTTGACCGAGACCTACTCGGCCGCCGAGAAGAGCAGAGCCCAAGCGACTAACGACATGACCATTTTTGCCGTCGGACTGTCGTGCTCGTTCGGCGCGGGAGGCTTGCTGAGAGAACTCGGCTGGCAGACAATGAATCTCCTGCTATTACCGTGGCTTGGCGCAGCGGCACTTGCACTGCTCTGGTTGGCCGCGCAGCGGCGCAAGGGCTGGCACGGGCGCCCGTCGGGTGACTGGCTCAGGATTGAACAGGCTGACGAGGGCGTTGCGCTCCGCCAGGACACACTCAAAACGCCATGACCGAACGATCGCACTGGGAAGATGTCTACGAGCACAAGGCGGCCGACCAAGTGAGCTGGTATGCGCCGCACCTGTACACCTCGCTGGATTACATTCGCGCCGCAAGCCCGTCGACTGCTGCCCGCGTGCTGGACATTGGCGGTGGTGAATCGACACTCGTGGATGACCTGCTCGACAACGGCTACAGCGATGTTTCGGTCAACGACATTTCCGAAAAAGCGCTTGATGTCTGCCGCATGCGTCTGGGCCCCCGCGCCGGCCAGGTTCATTGGCTGGCAGGCGACGTACTCAAGCTCGACCTTCCTGCCAACCACTTCGATGTCTGGCATGATCGCGCCGTATTCCATTTCCTGACGGACCCTGCACAGCGCATCGAGTATGTGGAACAAGTGATGCGCGCACTTCGACAAGGCGGGTGGGCCATCGTCGGATCGTTTGGCGAAAACGGCCCTGCGCAATGCAGCGGCCTGCCAGTCCAACGGTACTCCGCCGAAGCGCTGCACAGCCAGTTTGGCGATTCGTTCGAACTCGTGGAACACAAAACCGAGTACCACCGTACCCCATGGGGTAGTTCCCAGGAGTTCGTCTATTGCCTGTGTCGCAAGTCGGCTTCCTAGCGAATCCCACCTGCTCGCCAAGCCGTATCAACACCATTACTTGGCAGCAACCTTGTACGTTGACGCGGATTCGACGGCTTGCGTGACGAATGGCAGGGTCATGGGATTGCCGATTTCCTTGTGGAATGCCACCCATAACTCCAGCGCAGGCACATCCCGATCCGCCAGCCGGCGATAGATCACGCCCTTGATCGGCTGCGCTGCTGCCGATGCCGGCACCAGCGACACAGCAATGCCGGCTGCCACCATGGACATCATGGCGTGGTGGCGGGCGGCGTCGTGCATGCGCGCTGGCACCACATTGTGTTCGGCGAGCCAGGTCATCATCAGATCGTGGGCGTACTGGCCGAAGCGCCGCTCCAGCGTGGCCAGGCTCTGACCATCCAGATCGCGCGCGTAAACCTTGCGCTGCGTCGCCAGCGGATGATCGACGGGAACGGCCAGCACGTACGGTTCCGACATCAGGCGCCGTGCCTGCAAGCGAGGGTCCGTGACGGGTGGCCGCAGGATGGCGACATCGAGTTCGTTGCGCAGCAGTGCCTCGATCATCGCTTCGGAACTGATTTCGCGTAGCGAGTAGAGGACGCCGGGGACACGCGCCGAGAACCGTCGCAGGATGTCCGGTACGAGTTCGATGGCCGAGATCGCCGTCAGACCAATGCCGAGGTGGCCGACGTCCTCGCCGCGGTTGGCCTGCATCACCATCTGACGTGCGCGATGCTCGATGTCGAACAGCTTCTCCGCCTCGGCGCGCAATACCTGCCCGGCTGGTGTCAGCCGCACGCTGCGCTTGGTCCGCTCGAACAGCTGCGCTCCGAGTTGCGCCTCGAGCTGCTTGATCTGCAGGCTCAACGGAGGCTGCGTCATGTTGAGCCTGCGCGCGGCCCGCGTGAAATTGAGTTCGTCGGCCAGCACCAGGAACGAGGTCAGGACGCGGAGTTCGATGGGGTTGTACATATACAGGAACTGTATAAATCAGATACAGAAGTAATATTGGAAATATAACTCGCCTGGTCGCAGAATGCCTTCACCCGGCCACCCACGAGCCGCGGCAATCCGACAAGGCGCGAGACATGACCATCCAGCATCCCATTGACGACCGCTTTCCGGCGCTCCTCCGCAGTGGTCAGCCTCTGCGCGGCATCTTCACCGCATTGCCCAGTCCCGCCATCGTTGAAATGTGCGCCTATGCCGGCTTCACATTCGTCATCATCGACAACGAACACGGCGCAGCCGACTTCGAGACCACCGAGCACATGCTCCGCGCAGCGCGGGGCAGTGGCATCATCCCCGTCGTGCGCTGCTTCCTGGAAGACATCCCGCGTGTGCTGGACATGGGCGCCAGTGGCGTGCAAATACCCATGATCGAGACAGCCGACGATGCGCGCGAACTGGTGCAACGCGTGCGCTATCCCTCCATCGGCCGACGCGGCAGTGCGTTCAGTGGACGGGCGGCAGGCTACGGCGCCTTTCCCGGCGCGGCACACACGACGCGCAGCAACGCGGGCGTGGCCATCATCGCCATGATCGAAACCCCAACGGGCATCGAGAATGCCGAAGCCATCGCAGCCGTGGACGGTATCGACGCCGTGTTCGTTGGCCCCAACGATCTGGCGCATGCAATGGGCTACGGCAACGATTGGAAAGCCCCTGCCGTGGCGGCCGCCATCGAACAAGCGCTGCGTGCCATCCAGGCGCAGGACAAATGCGCGGGAATCATTGCGCTCACCCCCGAGGACGAACGGCACTACGGCGCATTCGGCGCCCGCTACTTCGCCACGGTCGCCACCAGCCTGATCACGCAGGCGTTCCGCCAGGCCGCGCAAGGCGGGGACGCCGGACGGCCACAGTATTGACGGGCAAACCCCTTCAACACCTTCCTATAACAAGATGGAGACTGATCATGAAAACCCTGGGCCGTCGTGCCGTATGCATTGTCCTGGCAATGGCCGGAATGTCGCTGGCGACAGTTGCAACAGGCGTCCGGGCCGATACCTGGCCTAGCAAGCCCATCAAGCTCGTCGTGCCGTTCTCGCCGGGCGGCGTGACGGATGCCACGGCGCGTATCGTGGCCGAAGGTTTGTCGAAGCGGCTGGGGCAGCCGGTGGTTATCGACAACAAGCCCGGGGTGTCCGGCATCCTGGGCACGCAGTTGGCTGCACGGGCCGAGCCGGACGGGTACACGATCATCGAAGGCACGATCACCACGCATGCGGTGAATCCATTCTTCTACAAGAAGCTCAACTATGACCCGTTGAAAGACTTCATCGCGGTGAACCTGGTCGGCACGGTCAGCAACGTGCTGGTCGTAGCCAACGAGAGTCCCTACAAGTCAGTCGAGCAAATTGTTGCTGCACTCAAGGCCAAGCCCGGTTCGCTGACATTTGGCACGGCAGGACCGGGAAGTTCGCAGCAGTTGTCGGGTCAGCTATTCCAGAGCATCACCGGCACGCAGCTGCAGCAGATCTCCTACAAAGGTGGCGCCGCAGCAATAACCGACCTGATCGGCGGCCAGATCGATCTGGTATTCGAGACAGTGGCCGCAGCCAAGCCGATGCTCGACGGCAAACGCGTGCGAGCCATTGGCGTGTCATCCAAACATCCGCTGCCGGGCTTGCCGGGCATCCAGCCGCTGGCCGACCAGGGTCTCAAGGGTTTCGAGATGCAGTCGTGGCAGGGAATCTTCGTGCCGGCTGGCACGCCGAAGCCAATCGTCGAGCGGTTGTCCGCCGAGATTTCCGCGGTCGTCAACACGCCTGCTGTGCTGCAGCGGCTGCGCGCGCTCGGCGTGGAACCTGACGCGATGACCCCTTCCACCTTTTCCGCTTTTCAGAAGGCGGAGATAGCAAAGTGGGGCAAGGTCACGCGAGAAGCAGGTGTGCACCCGGAGTGACGCGTGAAAGGCCGGCCGGATAGCGCTACCATCCTCGAATATTTCAGGAGAGGAAATGACCGCTTCAAAGGTTGCCTTGATTACCGCCGGTGGTTCCGGCCAGGGTGCAGCAGCCGCGCGCCGGCTCGCACAGGACGGATACCACGTTGCCGTGCTGTCCTCATCCGGCAAGGGCGAAGCCCTTGGCAAAGAGCTGGGCGGTATCGGTGTCACCGGATCAAACCAGTCCAATGACGATGTTCGGCGCCTGGTCGATCTCGCCATGGAAAGGTGGGGACGGATCGACGCGCTGGTGAATTCTGCCGGACACGGCCCGCGTGGCCCGGTACTCGACATCACCGACGAGGATTGGCACATCGGCATGGATGTGTACTTTCTCAGCGCGGTCCGTGCCATCCGTCTGGTCACGCCTTTCATGGAGGCGCAAGGCAGCGGCGCAATCGTCAATATCACCAGCGCGTGGACCTTCGAGCCGGCATCCATGTTTCCGACATCCGCCGTGTTCCGCGCCGGTCTGGCCAGCTTTACGAAGCTGTTCGCCGACACCTATGCGCCGAAGAACATCCGCATCAACAACGTGCTGCCCGGATGGATCGACAGCCTTCCCGAGGTCGATGCGCGCAGGGAGTCCGTACCGATGGGACGATATGGCACCGCCGAGGAAGTGGCCGCGACCATATCGTTCCTGTTGTCCGAGGGCGCGGGGTACATCACGGGCCAGAACATCCGCATCGACGGTGGACTCATGCGTTCGGTCTGAGCCGGCCACTCGGTCAGGCTCTCAGTCGGCCTCTCAGTCGGCCCGGATGTTCGACTCCCGGATGACCTTGGCCCACCGCCCCACCTCCTCGTCAATCTGCGTGCGGGCCTGGTCCGGTGTCGTGTAGACCGGCACGACACCCTGGCCAATCAGCGCGGCCTTGACCTCCGGCAGGGCCATGATGTCTTTCAGCGAGGCGCTCAGCTTGCCGATGACCGGCGGCGGCGTGCCTGCAGGCGCCAGCAGGCCGAACATCGAACTGACTTCGAACCCCGATAGCCCCGCCTCACCTGCCGTGGGGACATCGGGCAGCACGCGCTGGGGCGTGGCCGAAGCCAGCGCACGCAACCGGCCACCCTTGATGAACGACTGGGTGGCGGGCAGCGTATCGAAGACCACGTCCACCTGCCCACCCATCAAGTCGTTCAGCGCGGGACTGCTGCCCTTGTATGGCACGTGGGTGAGGTCGACACCGGCCTGGCGCTTGAACAGTTCCGCCGCAAGATGCTGCGGTGAACCATTGCCCGACGACCCATAGTTCAAACCGCCAGGCTTCGCCTTTGCCGTACCGATGAAGTCGGCCAGCGTCTTGCCCTTGAACGATGGCCCGACCGCCACGACCAGCGGCACGCGCCCCACCACCGCAACGGGCGCAAAGCTCTTGTCCATCGTGAAACCTGCGGACGCCGGCAACAACACGCTGTTGATGGCGTGACTGGTCAGCGCGCCCAACATCAGCGTGTAGCCATCGGGCTTCTCTCGCGCCACAAAGGCAGCACCCAGGTTGCCTGCGGCGCCAGCCTTGTTCTCCACCACGACCGGCTGCCCGAGCGAAACCGTCAGTCTTTGCGCCACCACGCGAGCGATGACATCCGTCGCACCTCCTGGGGTGTAGGGCACCACCAGTTTGATGGGCTTCTCCGGATAGTCGGCCCTTGCCAGCGCAGGAAACGCGATGGTGCTGGCCAGGGCAACCGCCCCTGCCAGCAGTTGTCGACGGTGAATACCGCCTGATTTAGATGGTCGATGCATAGGATCTCCTTCCATGTCGTTATGTATAGAAGCGCACTCGGCCAGGCGCCGAGGCTAGGCCGAATCCTAGTCAACCATATTATTAATAATATAGGTGATATCACTGACGACAATCTGAGGGGACATGGGCTATGCTTCAGTCCAACGAAACATCAGGTGCGAGCCTGTCCCCAGTACCAGCAGGAAACCCCATGTCCAACGAAGACCAAGACCCCAAAGGCGCCGCCTCGCGCCATGACATCGCTCCCGAAGCCGCAGCCACCGGCATATCGAAGGGCCTCACCAACTACGGCGACCGCGGTTTTTCGCTGTTCCTGCGCAAGGCGTTCATCAAAGGCGCGGGCTACACCGATGCCGCGCTGGATCGTCCTGTCATCGGCATCGTCAACACCGGCAGCGCTTACAACCCCTGCCATGGCAACGCGCCGCAACTGATCGAGGCCGTGAAGCGCGGCGTGATGCTGGCGGGCGGCCTGCCGATGGACTTCCCGACGATTTCCATTCACGAGAGTTTCTCGGCGCCCACGAGCATGTATCTGCGCAACCTGATGTCGATGGACACCGAGGAGATGATTCGCGCGCAGCCGATGGATGCCGTGGTGCTGATCGGCGGTTGCGACAAGACCGTGCCTGCCCAGTTGATGGGCGCGGCCTCCGCCGGTATCCCCGCCATTCAACTGATCACGGGATCGATGCTGACCGGCTCGCACCGCAGCGAACGTGTAGGCGCCTGCACGGATTGCCGACGCTACTGGGGCAAGTTCCGCGCGGAGGAAATCGATGCGGAAGAGATCTCGGACGTGAACAATCAGTTGGTGGCCAGCGTTGGGACCTGCTCGGTCATGGGCACGGCCAGCACGATGGCTTGCATTGCCGAGGCACTTGGGATGACCGTGCCGGGTGGTGCGTCCCCGCCAGCCGTGACAGCCGACCGCATCCGCGTGGCAGAGCAGACGGGAACCGAAGCGGTCCGCATTGCGAAGGAGCGGCTGACCATCGACAAGATCCTCACCCCCGCTGCCTTTGAAAACGCGATGCGGGTGCTTCTGGCGATTGGCGGCTCGACGAATGGCATCGTGCACCTGGCGGCTATCGCAGGGCGCATGGGTTATGACATCGATCTGGCCGCCCTGGATCGGATGGGGCGCGATACGCCGGTGCTGCTGGACCTGAAGCCTTCCGGCGATCACTACATGGAGGACTTCCACCATGCCGGGGGCATGGCAACGCTGCTGCGCGAGTTGAAGCCGCTGCTCAAGCTCGATGCGCTAACGGTGACGGGCCGTACGCTGGGCGAAGAAATCGAACGAGCCGGCCCGGGGTTCCAGCAGGACGTTGTGCGTTCGCGCGACAACCCCATCTATCCGCAAGGTGGCATCGCCGTGCTGCAAGGAAATCTTGCGCCCGGTGGCGCGATCATCAAGCAGTCGGCCGCGCATCCGAAGCTCATGGAGCATGAGGGTCGTGCGGTGGTTTTCGAGAACGCCGAGGATCTGGCAAACCGCATCGACAGCGATGATCTCGATGTCACCGCCGACGACATCCTCGTATTGAAGAACATCGGCCCGAAGGGTGCGCCCGGAATGCCCGAGGCAGGCTACATCCCCATTCCGCGCAAACTGGCGCGGGCCGGCGTCAAGGATATCGTGCGGATTTCGGATGGCCGCATGAGCGGCACGGCCTTCGGCACTATCGTGCTGCACGTCACACCGGAAGCCGCGATTGGCGGTCCGCTGGCTCAGGTCCGGAACGGCGACCGCATTCGCCTGTCCGTAGCGCGACGGGAGTTGACGCTGGATGTCAGCGACGAAGAACTGGCCCGGCGGCAGCAGGAAAACCCGGTGACCGTACCCACTGCGGATCGTGGTTATCGCAAGCTGTTTCTCACCAGCGTGAACCAGGCGGATCAGGGCGTGGACTTTGATTTCCTGCGAGCGGTGGAAGCGCGAGGGAAAGTACCGGGCAAGGCAGAGTAACCTCGCGACGCTTGGGGCATCGAAAAATAGGTCAAAATGACGGCTTTCCTTCCGCCACGTCATCCTGTGCCGGGCCATTGGCCCGGCGCGACTCGCCCGATGTCCATCTCCGACACGCTGAGCGCCGCCATCGAAACGGGCGGTGAAGCCTCTCCTACAACGCTGGATGTGCTGAGCGGCATGGTTGCCGCCCTTGAGGAAGACATCGTCTTCGGCCGGCTTCATCCGCGAGAGCGGTTGGTCGAAGACGACCTGATGGTCAGGTTCAACGTCAAACGTCACGTCGTACGCGATGCGTTGGCCGCCATGGATCGCATGGGACTGATCGAGCGGCGCAAGAATGTGGGCGCGCTCGTCCGATCCTTCTCGGCTCAGGAGGTCAAGGAACTGTACGAAGTCCGGACCATGCTGGAGACCGAAGCGGCCAGGCGCATCGATATGGAACGCGTCCCTTCACGCATCGAGCATCTGATTGCCATTCAACGGCAGCACGATGCCGCCGTCGCAGCAGGCGATGCGCGCACCGTGTTCCGCGTCAACCTGGCCTTCCACCGCGAACTCTTCGGCCTTTGCAGCAACCAGACGCTGCAAAAGGCGATTGCCGAGTTTGCGCGACAGACGCACCCGATCCGCTTTGCCTCGCTCGTGTCTGCCGAGTATCGCGAGCGCGCGCAGAAGGAACACTGGCAAATGATCGCGGCGCTGCAGAAGGGAGATATCGATGCCTTGGTGTCCCTCTGCGCCGCGCATCTCTTGCCCTCCCGCGACGCCTATCTGCAGGCGCAGCAATATCGGCTGTAACGCGCCGCAGGCAGTCAATCGAGGCTGATGTTGGCCTCTTTCGCCACACCCTTCCACCGCGGCGCCAGACCCGATGTCCATCCGGCCACATTGATGACGTCGCCCATCATCGCGTTCATGCCAGGCTGCGCGCTCTGGGGCTCCTCTGACCATCGTCAATCATCATGCGGACGGCGCATACGCCAGCCTCGTGAACGCCCCTATGCTTCGCTCCAGGAAGCGCGCACCCAAGTGCGCTTCGTCACTGGAGAAAGCAAATGGCAAAGCTCATCGCGCTATACAAGACGCCCGCCGACACGGCCGAGTTCGATTCCCACTACTTCACCCGACACATCCCCATCGCCAAGACGATGCCCGGCCTGCGCAGCTACGAGGTCAACGACGGGCCCATCGGAGGGGATGGTCCGTTCCATTTGGCAGCGATACTGAGCTTCGATTCGATGGCAGACCTTCAGGCATCGCTCGCTTCGCCAGAAGGCGCTGCTGCAGTAGCTGACCTGGCAAACTTTGCTCAGGCCGGGATGGAGTTGCTGATTTTCGAGACGAAGGAGGTGTAGAGATTTCTTTCGTCAAAGCACTCATGCACTACCCCGCGCCATGCGCGCCAGATCCACCAGCGCGTCGTACTCGTCGCCACTCAGGATTTCGAGTGCGATGGCCGCCTCGCGCGCGGCCATGCCATGCGCCTTGGCGTATGCCACGATGCGCGCCGCCTTGTCATAGCCGATGTGTGGATTGAGCGCTGTAGCAGCCAGTAGCGGGCTGTCGAGCTGGCGTGCAAGCCGCTCGCGGTCCGGCTCCAGTCCGGGAATCACGCGTTCCGCCACGGTGCGCGCGCTGTCGGCCAGTACGCGGATCGACTGCAGCACGTTGTGGATCAGCACTGGTTTCGCCACATTCAGCTCGAAGCTGCCCGATGCCCCCGCCATCGTGACCGTGACGTGATTGCCAGCGACTTGCATGCCGGCCTGCACCATCACCTCCAGGATGGTGGGATTCCGCTTTCCCGGCATGATGGATGAGGTCAGGCCGTCATCGGGCATCAGCAGTTCGCCGATTCCGCAGTGTGGCCCGGAACTCATCCATCGCAGGTCGTTCGCAATCTTGATGAACGAGACCGCGATGACGTTCAGCACGCCGGACAGCTCCAGCAACGCATCGTGAGCGGCCATGCCCTCCACCTTGCACGGGTTCGGGCGGAATGGCAGTCCAGTCAGGCGGCTCGCCTCCGCGCAGAATGCTTCCGCGAATCCTGCGGGAGCGTTGAGTCCCGTACCCGCCGCCGTGCCGCCTTGCGGGAGCGACAGCAGGCGCGGCATCGTGGCTTCCACGCGTTCGATGCCATGCCCGATCTGCGCCGCGAACCCCTCGAAGCTGCGGCCCAGCGTAGTGGGCACCGCATCCATCAGATGGGTGCGCGCCAGCTTGAAGATGTCCGCAAACGCTACCGCGCGCGCGTGGAGGCTATCGCGCAGTGCAGTCAATGCCGGTAGCAATCGGTCCTCGACTTCCATTACGGCACTGAGGTGCATCACCGTCGGAAAGCTGTCATTGGACGACTGCGAACGATTGACGTGATCGTTCGGATGGATCGGACGCTTGGTGCCGAGCGGTTCGCCCAGACGCTCGTTAGCGCGATTGGCGATGACTTCGTTGGCATTCATGTTGGTCTGTGTGCCGGACCCGGTCTGCCAGATCGTCAGCGGAAAGTGCGCGTCGAATGCACCGCTGCGCACCTCGGCCGCTGCCGCAACAATCGCCTGCGCCATATCGGCGTCGAGTTGGCCGCACTGCAAATTGGCAACTGCCGCCGACATCTTGTGCAGGCCGAATGCATGGATCAGGCACTCGGGAAACCGCTCGGTGCCGATGTCGAACACAGCCAGGGCCCGCTGCGTCTGGGCACCCCAGTACCGGTCAGCAGGAATGTCCACCGGCCCGAAGGCGTCGTGCTCTGTGCGCGTCATCGTCATCGTTCAATCCAGCGAGATGTTCGCCTTGGCAGCCAGCACCTTCCAGCGCGCCACTTCGGTTTCCGTGTGCTTTCCCAGCGCACTGGCCGTGTACTTGTCAGCCGGCAGCATCTGGATAGCCTGGGCGGATAGTCGATCCGTGAATGCCTTGTCGTTCATGACTTTCAGGTAGGCCGCCTGCACCTTGTCGATCACCGGCTGCGGCGTGCCCTTCGGTGCATAGATGCCGTACCACGTAGCGGCCTCGAAGCCAGGGACCACGGTTTCAGCCAGGGTCGGCACATCCTTGAGTTGGGACACGCGCGTGGCGGATGTCACCGCCAGCGGGCGCACCTTCGCTTCCGTGATCTGCGGCAACGCGGTGTTGGTCTGGTCGAACATGCCATCGACCTGACCGCCAATCACATCGATCAGCGCCGGTCCTGCGCCCTTGTACGGCACCAGCGATACCTTGATGCCCGCCGCCGACGCGAACATCGCCGCGATGAGGTGGGACGTCGAGCCCATGCCCGCATTGCTGATGAACAGCTTGCCGGGATTCTGCTTGCCGTACTCGACCAGCGCCTTCACGTCCTTGGCAGGATGGTCCTTGCGCACCATCAGCACCATCGGCGTGTCCGGGAAGCGAAACACCGGCGCGAAATCCTTCACCGGGTCGTAGGGCAGCTTCTTGTACAGCGCGGGTGCAGCGCCCATGTAACCCATATGGCCCACCAGCATCGTGTAGCCATCTGCCTGTGCGCGCGCAGCCTTGGTCGCGCCAACGGTGCCGCCCGCTCCAGGCGAGTTGTCGATGATGATCGACTGCCCCACCTCGCGTGACACGCGCTCGGCGATATTGCGCGCCAGTGCATCGGTGGGACCACCCGCCGCGAACGGCACGATCCATGTGATCGGCTTGTTGGGCCACGCCTGTGCGTGGGCCGACGTAGCGGCAGCAAGCGTGACGACTGCCAGTGCGGCGCGCACAAAGGGAGTGAAGGGTTGCATGGGTTGTCTCCTGCCTGAATTTTTTATGAAATGGGATTAGCGGGCCGTGGCGCGCGCCAGCGGTATGCCGCTGGAATGCGGGCCGACCTGATCGGCGTCCTCGCCCAGCAGGTTGCCGTCGTCGAGTGCGGCATCGGCCTGCGCGGTATTCGGATACAGCTCCGGGTATAGATGACGTTTCGCAGTGTCGGCATCGAACGTGCCGGACCACTTGGCTACCACCACCGTCGCCACGCTGTTGCCGATGGTGTTGCAGGTGGAGATCGCCATCGACAGGAAACGGTAGACGCCAAAGATCACCGCAAGCCCTTCCACCGGCAACACGCCCGTCGATGTCACCGTGGCGGCGAATACGACGAAGGAACCACCGGAGACCGTTGCAGCCCCCTTCGACGTCAGCAGCATCAGCACCAGAATGCCAAGCTGATGATCGAGCGACAACGGCACACCGTAGGCGTGGGAGATGAACATCACCCCCATCGCCATGAAGATGGAAGTGCCATCGAGGTTGAAGGCATAACCCGTGGGCAGCACCAGTCCAACCGTTTGCTTAGCGCAGCCCAGGCGTTGCAGCTTGATCAGCAGGCGAGGCAGCGCACTCTCCGACGATGCCGTGCCCAGCACGATCAGGATCTCGTCCTTGATGTAACGCAGGAATCGCCACAGGCTGAACCCTGCCAGTCGCGCCACAAGGCCAAGCACCACGGCAATGAACACGATCACCACGGCATAGAAGCTCAGCACGAATTCGGCCAGCGCCAGCAGCACGGCGGAGCCATTGCTGCCCACGGAGTAGGCCACTGCGCCAAACGTACCGATCGGCGCGAGCTTCATCACGAGGTTGATGAACGAGAACAGCACCTCGGAGATGTTGTCGAGCCCTTCATTGATCTTGACGCGACGTGTCTCCGGAATCGCCAGGATGCCGATACCGACCATCACGGCCAGCACCACGACCTGCAGCAGTTCGCCCTTGGCGAATGCGCCCACGAAGTTGTCCGGCACGATATGCGCCATGAACTCCAGGAAGCCCTGCGGTGCAGCCGCCTTGACCACTGGCGCCGCACTGGCCGCGCCAACGCTGCTCATGCCCTTGCCGATCTCCAGCAGGTTGCCAGCCACCATGCCGATGATCAGCGCGACGGTGGAGATCACCTCGAAGTAGAGAATGGATCGCCAGCCCACGCGCCCCGCACTCTTGACGTCGCCCGCCGAAGCAATGCCATGGACGATGGTCAGGAATACCAGCGGCGCGACGCCGGCCTTGATCAGCGACAGGAACATGTCGCCCAGCAGCTTGAGCTTGGCCGCGAATGCCGGAAACGCGAAGCCCACCGCGATGCCGAGTATCAGCGACACCAGCACCTGCATGCCAAGGCGGCGATACCAGGGCAGGCGCCTGGGTGTTGGAACGTCTGGAATCTGTGTGGATGCGGTATTCATGTCTGTCTCCTCTGGACGGGTAGCCGAATGCCGGCCCTCAGGCCACTTCGCCAGACAGCGCGATGGCGCGATCCACCATTTGCGGTGCCAGGCCCAGATAGTTCACCGGGTCCACCATGTGTTCGATGGCCGCACGGTCGAAGTGCTGCGTGACAGCGGGCAATGCGAGCAGTGCTTCGGCCAGCGTGCCGCCCTTCTCGTTCACGGTGCGGCAAGCGTCGTAGACCACGTCGTGCGCCTGCTGGCGGCCGATATGGGGCGCCATGCGCATCATCACGGCCTCGGCCACGATCAAACCCTTAGAAATGCCGAGGTTCTGCGCCATGCGCGGCACATCGACGATCAGGCCGCCCAGCGCGAATTTCGCTTGATGCAGTGCGCCGGCAGTCAGGATGAAACTCTCGGGAATGGCGATCCACTCGGCATGCCACGGGCCGGTGGCACGCTCGAAGTCCTGCACCATGGCATCCACCATCAGGCCGGCGTGCTGGCGCACGGCCTTCGATGCGGCAAGCATCAGTTCGCTCGAAATCGGGTTGCGCTTCTGCGGCATGGTGCTGCTGGCGCCCCGCCCCTTCACGAAAGGCTCGTAGACCTCCGCGAATTCCGTGGAGGCCATGATCATGATGTCGAGCGCAATCTTGCCGAGCGATCCGGTGATCAGCGCCAGCAGGTTCACGGCTTCGGCAAACCCGTCACGTGCTACGTGCCAGGTGGTTGCCGGCACCCCAAGATCCAGTTCCTGAGCCAGCGCACGCTGCACGTCGAAGCCCTTGTCACCCAGCGACGCCAACGTGCCGGCAGCACCGGCAAACTCCACCACGGCCACGCGCGGACGCAGTTCGGCCAGTCGCTGTTGATGGCGATCGAACATCGCCAGCCAGATCGCCACCTTGTAGCCGAACGTCACCGGCAACGCTTGCTGCAAGTGGGTACGGCCAGCCATCGGGGTATCGCGATGCTTCACGGCGAGGTCGGCCAGGATGCGGCGCAGCTCGCGGATATCGGCATCGATGCTGTCGAGCGCATCGCGCACCTGCAGCGCCACGGCGGTGTCCATGATGTCCTGCGTGGTGGCACCCCAGTGGACGTAGCGACCGGCTTCACCGCACATTTCCACCAGTTGATGCACCAGCGGCAGGATCGGATAGCCGACAATGTCGGTTTCCTCGCGCATGTGGTCGAAGTCGATCCGCTCGATGCGCGATTCCCGGGCGATGGCTTCGGCGGCATCCGCGGGAATGACGCCGACGCGGGCCTCGGCCTTGGCCAGGGCGACTTCGACGTCGATGTATCGCTGGACCAGCGCGCCGTCCGAGAAAATCTCGCGCATGGCCTTAGTGCCGAAGGCATCTCGGAACAACGCGGAATCGACAACGGTGCTGGCGGCGGGAATCGTGTAGTTGGGCATGGTGCGACCTTGTGGCAATCGTGCAGAAATTCGTATATGTTCGAACATATGCACCATTAAATATGTTCGAACATATTTGAGAAATCAGTGTTAACCCTGAAATGGTGCACGTGCAGTGAAAGGGCCAATGAGCAAGACAAATTCCGCAGAGATCAGCCGCGCGCTGCTGGACGGCATCACCACGGGCCGTTTCCCGGTAGGCGCCCTGCTGCCTACCGAGTTCGAGCTATGCGAGCAATTCCAGGCCAGCCGCTACACGATTCGGGCGGTGTTGCAGGAGTTGCAGGACATGGGGCTGGTGTCGCGCCGCAAGAACGTGGGCACGCGCGTGGAGGCCACCCGGCCGAAAGCCGTGTTCAAGCCGACATTGGCGTCGGTGGAAGACCTGATGCAGTTTGGTGAAGCGCACCGCCGCGTGGTGCAGTCGGTGGAGACTGTGACCGCGCCAGCCGAAGTGGCAGCCGACCTGGGCGGCGCACCCGATACGCAGTGGCTGCGCATTTCCAGCGTCCGGCTGGACGATGGTGACAGTGCTGCGCCGATGGCGTGGACCGACATCTATGTCGATGCCAGCTATGCCGATATCGGAGCCACTGTGCGTGATACACCCGACGTGCTGGTCAGCTCATTGATCGAATCACGTCATGGCCGCCCGATTGCGGAGATCGAACAGGAGGTGCGCGCCTCGACGCTGCAGGATGTGCGCATTGGCGATGCGCTTGGGCTCGAACTGGGCGCGCCGGTCCTGAAGATCGTGCGTCGCTATTTCGATGAGGCCGGTGAAACGTTCGAGGTATCGGTAACGATCCATCCGGCAGAGACGTTCTCGGTCACCACGCGCATGAAGCGCACCGCAGGGTAACCCGCGCCGATGGCCTCGGCGCGGACTCGGGCCAACGTCAGAACGCCGAGCGCACCACCCCGCCATCGGCACGCAATGCCGCGCCATTGGTGGCCGCCGATGCGGGCGAGCAGACATAGACGACCAGGTTCGCCACTTCCTCCGGTGTGATAAAGCGCTTCAGCAGCGATGAGGGACGAGCCTGTTCGAAGAACTGCTTCTGGAAGGCTTCGAACGACTGGCCACCGGACAGCTTCTCCACAAAATCGCTGACGCCTTCCGAGCTTGTCGGTCCTGGCAGCACGGCATTCACCGTGACACCCGTGCCCGCGCACGATTCCGCCAAGCCGCGCGAGATGGCGAGCTGTGCGGTCTTGGTCATGCCGTAGTGGATCATCTCGACGGGAATCTGGACGCCGCTCTCGCTGCTGATAAATACGATGCGTCCCCAGTTTTTCTTCTTCATCGCAGGCAGGTAGGCGCGCGACAGCCGTACACCAGACATGACATTGACGTCGAAGAACATCTGCCAGTCAGCGTCGGGGATGTCCTCGAACGGCTTGGGGTCGAACATCCCGAGGTTGTTGACGAGGATGTCGACCGTGGGAAACTTTGCGACCAGACCTTCCACGCCTGCAACGGTCGACAGGTCGCCTGCGTAGCCGTGCACGCGCGCGTTGGGCACCGTGGCCGCCAGTTTATCGAGCGCCTCGGCCACGGAACGATCCGATCGCCCGTTCAGGATGACTTCCGCGCCTTCGCGTGCCAGTCCTGCCGCGATGGCAAAACCGATACCCTTGCTCGATCCGCTGACCAGCGCCAACTTGCCTTGAAGTTGATAGTCCATATCCACCCTTTCTGTGCGGCGATGGGACAGGACACACGGCCTTTCCGCGCTCGCTCCGCTTGATTTGCCTGATGCGTCAGGCCGCCAAATGCATCACTACTGAAGCGCCACCATCGATCACGCTAGCCACCATGCGGCGACGCGGACTCCAGTCCGCCCAGGCAGAGCGTGAACAATCCCAGCCGGCCTCTGACACCGAGCGTGCGATAGATGCTGGCAACACACGTCAGCACCTCGCGCTGGTTCATGCCTGTCCGATCCGCAATCTGCGCTTCGGATGCCGACGTCAATAGTAGAAAAAGCACATCGCGTTCGGAAGACGCCAATGCATCCACCACGGTATCGGGCAGCAACAGGCCGCAGCGATTGTGATGCAGGTCCGTGACATCCTGGGCGATGCCGAGTCGTAGCTGGTTGGCTTCCAGCCATCGCGCGGACCATCGGAAATGAACATCGGCACCACTGCGGTGCTGATAGCGGTTTTCGAATCCCTCGCGACGCTTGCCGGCCAGGACTTGTTGGGCCTCGTTCAGCGTCTTTGTACGATCGCCCGGGACCACGAGATCAAGGATGGGAAGACCAATGAGGTCGGACGCCGCAAAACCCAGCGTGGCCGAGCAGTTCCGGTTGACGTACTGAATCTTCCCGGAGGCATCTACCAGGAAGACATTCTGGATCGAACGATCCGCGATCTCGAGCAGCGACGATTCGCCTGAAAGATCCGCCATACCCCGGTCAGGTCAGAAATTGAGTAATGGCGATATTACACAGAATGATTCGGTATCAGAACCGCCGCACGATATTTGATGCGCCGTTCACCGCACAGCAACACCCCGACAGATATCTATCGTTGAAACGTCTTGCAGATCAGATGGAAGCGAAGTGCATTTGCATTTCGAACGCGCGTTTCTAGGCTGGAGCCATTGCCCGGACCCGCATCCACATGTCCCGCGTGCAAGAACAAGAAACAACAAATGGGGGGCCTGCGATGACAACGCGCACGGCAGCAGACACCACCTCGCCAAACCAGATTGCGATCGTTTCGATGATCCTTCTGGTCTGGCTCACGGCCTTCCACTCCATTCCCGCCCTCGCCGCCAAGGAATATGCGCCGGTGGGCGGAGGCGGCGACTCCAGTGCCCGGGATGTATGCCCTGCCGGCCAGTTCCTGATTGGCATGCGCGTGCGTTCGGGTGCGTGGATGGATCAGATGTCGATTACCTGCGGCGCCATCAACCCTGACGGTTCGATCGGCACGCAGTCGAATGGGCCAACGCGCGGCGGAAATGGGGGCGGCCCCTCTCAAGGTACGTGCGGCGCCGGCAAAATCGTGTCGGGCCTCGGCATGTTATTCACTGAGGGGAATCGTCAGGTCCTGACCATCGATCTGAATTGCCGCTCCACCACTGGCTCGGATCGCAGCAATTTCAGGCTCGGTCAGGAGCCTCCGGGATTTTCCCGTTTCCCCACCGAGATTCAGCCGTGCCCGAACGGCGAGGCGGCCGTCGGTGTGCAAGGTCGATACGGCCGGCACGTCAATGCGTTGGGATTGATTTGCGGCACTTTCGCGCAGGTGGTTCCCGGTACAGGACCTGGGACCGGATCAACCGGGTCAACCGGAACAGGATGCGCGGGCCTGTCCGGCGACGACCTGGAAATGTGCACCGAGCACAATACCTATCGCGCCAGGCACGGCGTGGCGCCATTGACGTGGTCGACCGAACTGGCCAATAACGCGAAGGCATGGGTGGCCGGCTGTCACAAGGCCAAGAACGCCAATAACGACGAGTATTTCTGCCACCAGAGTCCGCGCGGATGTGGGACCGATCCCAATTATCGTTATGGCGAGAATCTCTCGTTCGGCTGGCCCAGCCGCACCGCGAAGGAAGCTGCCCGGCAGTGGTATTGCGAGAGCAATGTTTACAACTTCGACAACCCCTCACCGAAACTGGCGGGGGAAGACGATTCGGGATCGGTATTCGGAGACGCCTGCAACCCTGCGAACAACCCCAAGAAAGTGACCGGCCATTTTACTCAGGTGATATGGCGCGCGACCACGAAGCTGGGCTGCGCCAAGAACACCTGCTCGCAGGGTCAGACGCAAGGCACGCTCTGGGCCTGCGAATATGACCCGACCGGAAATTTCAATGCCGCAGAACCTGGCGTGCTGGCGCAGAACGTGCCGAAACCGATCCAGGGACTGGCCCCGATGATGGCGTTGGGCCGAAGCACCTCGCCCCAGACGAACACGTCCATCATCTCGGACGTCGATCTCTATGACATCCCAGGCGGCGTCGGTCGGGTAATCGGCATCCTCAGACAAGGCCAGATCCTGCGCCTCTACGAATGCAAGGCCGACGACTGGTGCCGCGTCGAGGGAGGCTGGGTCTGGGGATCGTTCCTCGTGCGCAGCCACATTCACTAGCCGCGCAGCCGTTCACTCTGGCTGCGGATTCGCCCCGATCCGCTCGAATTGCGCAAACTGGCCGACCAGCTCGCCCTTACCGACGGACCTTCCTGCGAGGTGACCGAACGCATGGCCGCCTGACCTCCACGCTTCGACACCTGAAAGCACGTTTCACATTGCGGGATTTGCGCCGGATTTCTCCGGCGCAGCGTTTTCGCGGCCTGAAAAATCGTTCCACATCGCGAAACGAATAGGCTATCTCTTTGAAATATAACGAAAAATTAAGTCTTATGTCTTATATAAGACCTTGTTGCGACGCATCAAGCCAAGACTACAATTTTGTCCATGCGGTTCGCTTCGACAAACCATGAAGCACCCCCCAAAAACTTTTTGCGGAAGCGCTCAAGCCCTTAGGAGAGACACATGGCCCAATATCAAGACGACATCAAGGCAGTTGCTGGTTTGAAGGAAATGCAGGGCAGCGCGTGGGATGCCATCAATCCCGAGTACGCCGCTCGCATGCGCGCCCAGAACAAGTTCAAGACGGGTCTGGACATCGCCAAGTACACGGCCAAGATCATGCGCGCCGACATGGCCGCCTATGATGCCGACTCGTCCAAGTACACGCAGTCGCTGGGTTGCTGGCACGGCTTCATCGGCCAGCAGAAGATGATCTCCATCAAGAAGCACTTCAAGAGCACCGAACGCCGTTACCTGTACCTGTCGGGCTGGATGGTCGCTGCGCTGCGTTCCGAGTTCGGTCCGCTGCCGGACCAGTCGATGCACGAAAAGACGTCGGTGACCGCGCTGATCCGCGAGCTGTACACGTTCCTGCGCCAGGCCGATGCCCGCGAACTGGGTGGCCTGTTCCGCGAACTGGACGCTGCCACCGGCGCTGCCAAGGCTGCGATCCAGGAAAAGATCGACAACCACGTGACGCACGTGGTGCCCATCATCGCAGACATCGACGCAGGTTTCGGCAATGCCGAGGCAACCTACCTGCTGGCCAAGCAGTTCATCGAAGCCGGTGCCTGCTGCATCCAGATTGAAAACCAGGTGTCCGACGAGAAGCAGTGCGGCCACCAGGACGGCAAGGTCACCGTGCCGCACGAGGACTTCCTGGCCAAGATCCGCGCCATTCGCTACGCGTTCCTGGAACTGGGCGTGGACGACGGCATCATCGTGTCGCGTACCGATTCGCTGGGTGCCGGCCTGACCAAGCAGATCGCCGTGACCCACACGCCGGGCGACCTGGGCGACCAGTACAACTCGTTCCTCGATTGCGAAGAACTGACCCCGGACCAACTGGGCAACGGTGACGTGATCATCAAGCGCGATGGCAAGCTGCTGCGTCCGAAGCGCCTGCCGAGCAACCTGTTTCAGTTCCGCGCCGGTACGGGCGAAGCACGTTGCGTGCTGGACAGCATCACCGCGCTGCAGAACGGCGCCGACCTGCTGTGGATCGAAACCGAAAAGCCGCACATCGCGCAGATCGGCAACATGGTCAAGGAAATCCGCAAGGTGATCCCGAACGCCAAGCTGGTGTACAACAACAGCCCGTCGTTCAACTGGACCCTGAACTTCCGCCAGCAAGCCTATGACGCGATGCAAGCCGCAGGCAAGGATGTGTCGGCCTACGAACGCAGCCAACTGATGAGCGTGGAGTACGACAACACGGAACTGGCGAAGCAAGCCGACGAGAAAATCCGTACGTTCCAGGCCGATGCCGCACGCGAAGCCGGTATCTTCCACCACCTGATCACGCTGCCGACGTACCACACCGCCGCACTGTCCACGGACAACCTGGCCAAGGAATACTTCGGCGACCAGGGCATGCTGGGCTACGTGGCTGGCGTGCAGCGCAAGGAAATCCGCCAGGGCATCGCCTGCGTGAAGCACCAGAACATGTCCGGCTCGGACATCGGTGACGACCACAAGGAATACTTCAGCGGCGACGCCGCCCTGAAGGCAGCGGGCAAGGACAACACGATGAACCAGTTCTGATCGCGTCTGTTCCGGTAGTACGTCCCAAGAAAAACGCCAACCTTCACGGGTTGGCGTTTTTTTTGCATCGATCGCATCGACATATGGCAGGACCTACAGCGCCGTGATGACCTTCGACCGATCGATGGCATCGAGCGTCGCGCAACCCATCAGGGCCATGGCGATTTCGAATTCGGTTTGCAGCAACGTCAGCATGTGGGCTACGCCCGGCATGCCACCCACGGCCAGTGCATGCAACACGGGCTGACCGATCATAACGGCGGAGGCGCCGAGCGCGATGGCCTTGAACACATCGGTCCCGCGTCGGACACCGCCATCGAGCAGTACAGGCACTGCGCCGTTGACCGCCGCCACCACACCCGGCAGGCAATCCAGCGTCGCCGGTACGGTATCGAGCGTGCGGCCTCCATGATTCGACACGATGATGCCTGCCGCACCAGCCTCGATGGCGCGCGGCACATCTAGCGGATTGAGCAGGCCCTTCACCACGACGGGCAAGCGGGTTTCACGGCACAGCGCCTGCAGGGTAGCCCACGTGGGCGCGTTGTCGAGCAACCCCTTGAAGACCGGACTGCCGTTGCGCGCATCGAATGTCGGCATCGGCGCCATGCCATCGAGATTGACGGGGCGGACATCGGGCGGCAACCGGAAGCCCGCGCGTTGTTCGATATTGCGCACGCCGCTGATCGTGGCGTCGATGGTCAGGACCAGCGCCTTGTATCCCGCGTTTTCCGCCCGTCTCACCAGTGTCAGCGTGTCTTCCCATCGCGGTTGGAAATAGAGCTGGAACCAGACTGGCGCACTGCCGATGCGCGCCACTTCCTCAAGCGGCGTGCTGGCCTGCGTACTGACCGTCATCCACGTGCGCGTCAGCGATGCGGCCTGCGCGGTTGCCAGCTCGCCCGCCGGGTACACCAGCTTGTGATACGCGGTGGGTGCAATCAGGATGGGCGATTCGAGGACTTCACCCAGCAGCATGGATCGTGCGGAAGCATTGGAGAAATCGGCCAACGCACACGGCATCAGCTTGACCCGGTCGAACGCGGCGCGGTTGTCGCGCTGCGTCACGCCATCGGCGGCGGCGCCCGAGATGTAGGCTCGTATCGGCGCGTCCACGCGTTCGTGGAAGCGACGTTCGTAGTCGTCCAGCGAAACGGTGTCAGGGGGAATGTGCATGCTGCTCACAGTTCGGCCCAGCGACGCAGCAGGTTGTGATAGTGGTTGACCAATGCCAGCACGGATGCCTGGTCATCGCCGAGCCGCTGGCGAATATCGATGATCGCGAGATCCAGTTCGTAGAGCATGCTGCGCTGCCCATCGTCCTTGACCATGGACTGCGCCCAGAAGAACGATGCCCATCGCGCGCCCTTGGTCACGGGCGTGACCTCATGCAGCGAGGACGAAGGATAGACCACCATGTGCCCCGCCGGCAGCTTGACGGTGTGCGAGCCATAGAGATCCTTGATGACCAGTTCGCCACCCTCGTATTCATCGGGATCGGAGAGAAACAGCGTGCTCGATACATCGGCACGGATACGCATGCCGCCCGAGCCCGGCACGGTGCGGATCGCGTTGTCCACGTGACTGCCGAACGTCATCGCGGTGTCGTAGCGATTGAACATCGGCGGCAACACGCGCAGCGGCAATGCCGCAGAGTGATAGGTGGAATTCCCGCCCAGCACGGTAAGGATCAGTTCCCCGAGTTCGCGTGCCTCGGCGCTGTCCACCGGCAACTGGAGATTGTGTTTGGATTTGGCAGCGAGATCGCCCGCCGTGACGCGCCCGTCCACCCATGGCGAGCGTTCGAGCCGTTCCCTGCAATAGCGGATCTGTTCGGGCGTCAGGACATCTGGAATCTGTACGAGCATGATGCGTTCGGAGGTAAGCAGGTGGAGGGGCGCGGACTCCGTATGGTAGCGGCTCCGCCCCCCCGGGCCTTGCGTCTGCGCAAAGCCCGGCAATCGCCACGCAGTTGCCCGTGATCAGAACGTCATGCCAACGTTCAGCAGCACCGTCCGACGTGAAGTCGGAACCGCACGCACGGCACCAAACGACGACTGATAGTTCAGATGGTTCGTCAGGTTGTAGCCATTGAGCGAGATACGGTACTTGCCCTGCCTGTACGCGATCATTGCGTCGAGCGAGAAGTTGTCCGGCATCTTGGCGGTGTTCGCCGAATCCGCCCAGTAGCCCGTGGCGTACTGCAGTCCACCGCCGATCGTCAGTTGGCCAGGCACCGGCAGCAGCGAGTGCGGAATGTCATAAGCCGTCCACAGCGTGATGTTGTGCTTCGACACGCCCGGCGCCGTGTTGCCGACGGTTGTCGCCGTGGAGGCCGACGTGACTTCGCCGTTCAGATAGGCATACGCCACGTTAGCCGTCCAGCCACCGACGATACGGCCACTCAGGCCAAGCTCGACGCCACGAATACGCCGGCCTTCGCCAGAATCGGAGAAGCCATTGGTGATGTCACCGGTGGCCGGGTCCACCGTGTACGCATTGCTCTTCTTGGTCTGGAACAGCGCACCGGTCAGGCCGAGCCGCTTGTCGAGGAAGTCCAGCTTGGCGCCAACCTCGATGGTGTCAGCACGCTCGGGCTCGTTGCTGAAGCCGTTCTGCGGCACTTCGGAACCCACGCCGCCCACTGCCACGGCGATATCCGTACCCACCGGACGATACGTGCGCGAGAACGACGTGTAGAACATGTAGTCCTTGGTCGGCTCCCAGATGGCGCTGATGGCCGGGCTCAGCTTCTTCGAGTCTGCGCTGCCGCCCAGCGTCGATGCGCTGGTGGCGTATTCGCTGCGGAAGTAGTCCCAGCGCAAGCTGCCCAGCAGCGAGACCTGGTCGTTGAAGTAAACGCGGTCGCTCATGAACACGCCCACGTTGGTGGCGTTGGCGTCGCGCGTGTTGTTGTAGGCAACCGTCGCATTCGGGCTGTTGTAGAACACTGGGTTGACCACGGTCTGGTTGTTGTTGCGGCCCGTCCAGCTACCCTGGTCGCGATGATCTCGCTGGTAGATCGTGTCGAGACCGACCATCGCCTTGTGGCGGATGCTGCCGGTCATGAACTCGCCCTTGGCGCTCAACACGTTCTGCACACCCCAGCCGCGCTGCAGGTAGGTGGTGCCTCCGCCCGCGCCATACGGCAGCGCGACATTGCGCCCCGACAGCAGGGTCTGCAGGTTGGCGTACGTCAGCGAGGCCGGATTGGTCGACGAGAAATCGCGCTCGTAGAAGCTGAAGCGCGTGTCGTTGCTGATGGTGATGCCGTTGTCGAGCCTGGTCGAGAAGTTCGACGAGACGATGTGCGCATCGGTGGTATCGCGGTCGGTGTTGCGCACGTACGAGGTGGACGACGAGATACCCGGCACGCCGTATTGCGTGAGCGGACGCAGGATGCCATCGGACCCCGCGGCCAGCGGCACGCCGAAATCAGGCGCGCCACTGCGATGCAGGTACGAATAGTTCAGGTGCCATTCCGTGCTGGTGCCCAGGCCCGTACCGAAGTCGATGGCGACGCCGCGGCGGTCATCGTCCACGTTGTTGCGATCGGCCACGCGTCCGTTCTGGAACATGCCGTTGATGCGCAGGGCCGAGGTGTCGTTCAGCTTGAAGTTGCTGTCCAGCGTCGTGCGATAGGTGGCATCGGAGCCGATGCCCTGATCGATGCTGGTACTGGTGTTGAGATTGGCTTTCTTGGTGGTCTGGTTGATCAGGCCACCCACGTTACCCACGCCGAAGCTCTCGCCCGACGGCCCCTTGATGACTTCGACGCTTTCCGTATTGAACGCATCGCGCTTGTACGCGCCAAAATCGCGCAGGCCATCCACGTAGATATCGCCCTTGGCCGAGAGGCCGCGAATCCGGAACTGGTCGCCGTTCTGGCCGCCGTTGCCTTCGCCGGTGGAGATCGTGATGCCCGGCACGTTCTTGAGGATCTGCTCCAGCGACGTGGCGTGCTGCTGCTCGATGACTTCCCTCGGCACCACGTTGATGGTCTTGGGCGTTTCCTTGACCGTTTCCGGCAGCCGCGAAATGCCGAGCGATGCATCGTTCGTGTTTTCAATGCCACGACCGGTGACCGTGACCTGCGGCAGCACGTTGCCGCTGGCCGCGCCGGATACCGATTCGGTGGCGGACTGGGCATGGACGGCGAGCGGGAACAGGACGAGACCGGCGGACGCGCCCGAGACCAGCAGGCGGATGGCATTGGCTATTTTTCTTTGCTGCACGGAAAACTCCAGAGGAAGGACATTCGGTCTTGACGTGCAGCCGAGCCTTCGCTGGAGCAATCACCCTCCCCGTCAAAAGAGGTCATCACCGCAAATCGACGCCGCCAGACAGCGGGCATACCCGTCAAAATGCGAATGATTACTATTTGGTGTTGCTGGGATTTGTTGAATTGTGGCGAAATGTGGCAACGCCGGATCGGCTACCACGTTTCGCCACAATCGCCGCTTAGACTGGCAGTTCGATGACGGCACGCAGGCCGCCCGTCTCCCGGTTATGCAACGTGACATCGCCGCCATGCGCGCGAATGCACGATCGTGCAATCGCCAGGCCCAGGCCAAGACCGCCGGTCTCGGTGCTGCGGGCCGCATCGAGCCGGGCAAAGGGCTCGAAGACCTGTTCCAGATGTTCGGGATCGATACCCGGCCCGCTGTCATCCACCTCGATGCGCAACGCTCCCGGTACAGCATCGGACCGGACCTTGACGCGAACTTCGCCGAAGCGCGTCGCGTTGTCGATGATGTTGCCCAGTCCACGCTTCAGATGCACCGGGCGGCAGCGATACAACACGTCAGAGGCCAGTTCGCTCTTGAAGCTCACTGATCGTCCCTGAATGGTCTGCTGATCGACTACCTCTCGGACCAGTTCCTCGAAGCACACGTCTTGCGTCGGCTCGCGCAGGGCATCGTCACGCGCAAAGCCCAGGATTTCCTCGACCATGATGCTCATCTCGTCCAGCGTCTGCACCATGGCATCGCGCAGCGGTTCATCATCGATGAACTCCGCGCGAATGCGCAAAGACGTCAGCGGGGTGCGCAGATCGTGGCCGATGGCCGCCACCATCTGCGTGCGGCCGTTCACGAAGCGCGTGAGACTGGCCTGCATGTCGTTGAATGCCTGCGTAATCTCGCGGATGCCGCTGAGTCCGTCAGGCGCGGGCAGGATGACCTGTTCGCCACGGCTCACGCGCTTCGATGCTTCCGTCAGATTCCTGAGCGGACGCATGATGCGACGGCCAAACAGCAGCGCGATCAGCGCGGTGGGCAACATGCCCACGAGCAACGAGAAACTCAATACGCGCGACCAGTGCGCAGGCAACATCGTCGGCAGACTGCGGCTCAACAGCCATTGACCATTCGGCAGCCTGACGTCGATGTCGAGTCCCCATGCGTGATCGCTCCGAAACGCATGGTCGAGCCCGTTCCGGTGCGCGGGACGCCCGCCTTCGAGCGCGCCCGGCCCCACCCGCTCCAGCCGCACATACACCGGCACATCGTTCGATATCCCCAGCAACGCGCGCAGTCGTTTGGCAATCGCCGCTTCCTGTTCGCCAGTCTCCGGAAAGCCGGCCAAGGGATGGATCGCCAGTTTGAACATGGTATCGGGCAGGCTGATGTCCTTGAGCACGGCCTCGGCGTCGGCAGAGCGCTCGGCTACCCGATAGGCCGACAGCACGCGTGTTTCGATGGTGCGAATCGATAGCGGATGGATGGTCGCGTTGTCCGCGCGCCACCACGTCAGCGCCACCACGGCAATCACGTGCGCGGCAACGAGCGCGAGGAGCCACAGGGCAATCAGTTGCCCCGACAAACTGCGCGGCAGCCACTTCATACCGGCTCGGCCAACACCCGGCTCGTCAGCAGGTAGCCGTCGCCGCGCACCGTCTTCAGCATTTCCGGACGCCGGGGGTCCGGCTCCAATTTCTTGCGCAGGCGGCTGACCTGACTGTCGATGCTGCGATCGAATGTGGCGGTATCGGACCGCTGCGTGAGATTCAGCAACTGGCTGCGACTCAGCACACGATTGGCGTTCTCCACCAGCGCGCGGAGCAGGTGGAATTCGGCGGTGCTGATCGGCACATCGGTGTCGGAGGGGTTCCGGAGTTCGCGGGATCGCGTATCAAACGTCCATCCGCCAAAGCTGAATCGATACTCGGGCTGCGCAGGAGGAAGCGCCATATCGCGATGTTCCGCGGGTCGATTGCGCCGGAGCACACTGCGAATCCGGGCCACCAATTCGCGCGGATCAAAGGGCTTCACCACATAGTCGGACGCGCCGATTTCCAGGCCTGCGATGCGATCGGCCTGTTCTGCCACAGCGGTCAGCAGAATGACTGGCGTGCCCACCCGCTCGGACACAAAGCGGCACAACGACAGGCCGTCTTCGCCGGGAAGCATGATGTCCAGCACGATCAGGCTGAAAGAACGTTCCTCCAGCCGTTGCCGCATGGCCTTGCCGTCGCCCACGGTCTCGACTTCGAACTCGAAGCGGCGGAAGTATGTGGCCAATGGGTCACGAATATTGATGTGATCGTCGACGATCAGAATGCTGGGACGCGCGTCCATACCCCTCGAACTTACAAATAAGAATCATTTCCCGCGATTCTAGCTTAACTACTATGCCGCGCCGACGCGCCTGGCGCCGTACAGGGAGCACGCAAGCGCGCCGTTCCTGTCACGGTCTGATGCTTTGGTGTTGGAAACCACACAGCTTAATGTTCGATTAAGGTCCATTCGATAGTCTCGGGAAAAACGTGCCGGCCTGTGTTCTCACGGGTCCGTCGCGATCGACATCACCGTTTCCTGACACGCATCGATGCTGCAACGAGAGGCCCAGCGCCCCCCGCTTATTTCGCATGACGTACCGTTGCCCCGTTATCGGCCGCTCGCAACGGGCAACGCCTATCTGATGTGGATTGCGGTGTTTGTCGGCGTGGCGCTCGTACTCTGGTTTGGCACGCTGGGGTTGCGCCATCTGGTGGGTCCGGACGAAGGCCGCTACGCAGAGATTTCGCGCGAGATGCTCACCACCGGCGACTGGGTGACCATCCGCTACAACGCACTCAAGTACTTCGAGAAGCCGCCCTTCCATATGTGGGCAACGGCGGTCGCCTACGCGCTGTTCGGCATCGGCGAATGGCAGGCGCGTCTGACCGTGGCACTGGCCGGACTGCTGGGCATTGTCATGACGATGCTTGCCACCTGGCGCTGGTTCGGCGTGCGTGCCGCAGCGTTTGCGGGACTCGCACTGCTGGCCGCACCCATGTGGAGCGTGGCGGCGCACTTCAATACGCTCGACATGACGCTGGCCGGTGTCATGTCATGCATCCTCGCCTGCATGCTGATCGCCCAGCACCCCGATAACACCGCGTCCCAACGCAGGACATGGATGCTGGCGAGCTGGGCGGCGATGGGGGTGGCGATCCTGACCAAGGGTCTTGTCGGTATCGCATTGCCGGGTCTGGTCCTTGTGGTCTATACCTGCATCACGCGCGACTGGAACCTGTGGCGACGCCTGTACCTGCTGCCCGGTGCCGCGCTCATGATGGCGATCAGTGCACCGTGGTTCTATCTGGTTTCCACCCGCAATCCCGAGTTCCTGCACTTCTTTTTCATCCACGAGCACTGGCAGCGCTACACCTCCAACCTGCATGCGCGGGGCGGACCGATCGTGTACTTCGTGCCCCTGATTCTTGGTGGATTCCTGCCATGGATCGGCCTGTTTCCGCGCATCTGGGCCGCCATCCGCCTGCCCGCCGCGCATCGCCGGACAACGTTCCGCCCGGCCCTGATGGCCGGGATCTGGGCCATCGCGATCTTCACGTTCTTCAGCCTGTCGCATTCCAAGCTGCCCGGCTATATCGTGCCCGTGTTTCCGGCACTGGGCATCCTGGCGGGCGTGGCGCTCGACAAGATCGACGCCCGCGCATGGCGCAAGCAGTTGATGGGCATGGCCGTGCTGACCAGTTGTGGCCTGCTGGCCAGCCCCGTGGTGGCCACGCTCAACGCCAACCACACGCCCAACATGTTCTGGCGCGCCTATGCGATCTGGGCCGCGCTGGCATTTGTGCTGATGCTGTTGTCCATCGCCGTCTCGTTCCTCTTGCTCCATCGTGGCGTGCTGCGCAGCGTGGCGGTGTACGCGCTCGGCATGTACGTCGGCTTCACCGTGGCGCTGCTGGGTCATGAGACCGTAGGCGGGCCGGCCTCCGGCGCCAGCCTTGCGCCCCAGGTCAAGCAGATCCTGACACCCGGCATGAAGCTCTATGCCCTGGAAATGCTGGACCATACATTGCCGTTCTACGTCGGGCATCCGCTCACCATGGTGGGCTCGGCGGACGAGCTGACTTTCGGCACCGAGATGGAACCGCAACGTGCAGTGCCTGACATTGCCACGTTTGCGAAGGACTGGGCCGGCAAGGCTCCGGCGCTCGCCGTGATGTCGCCCCAGACCTACCTGGAACTCTCGCCAGCCTTGCGCTTCTACGTCGTGGACCGCGACTGGCGCCGGGTGGTCGTGAGCAACAGGCCCGTACCGCTCCCCTCCCGCTGAATTCTTTTTTGTTCACTCCATTTTTTCGAATTTCTTATGCAGCAAAAGCGAGTCCTGATCCTCGGCGTCAATGGCTTCATCGGCCACCATCTGACGCGCCGCATCCTCGAAACCACCTCGTGGGAGGTCTACGGCATGGACATGGCCTCCGACCGCCTTGGCGATCTGGTGAACCACCCCCGCATGCACTTCTCCGAGGGCGACATCACCATCAACAAGGAGTGGGTCGAGTACAACATCCGCAAGTGCGACGTCATCCTGCCGCTCGTGGCCATCGCCACCCCGGCCACCTACGTGCGTAACCCGCTGCGTGTGTTCGAACTGGACTTCGAAGCCAACCTGCCCATCGTGCGCAGCGCCGTGAAGTACGGCAAGCACCTCGTCTTCCCGTCGACCTCCGAGGTCTACGGCATGTGCACGGACGACGAATTCGACCCCGAAGCCTCGTCGCTGGTCTACGGCCCGATCAACAAGCCGCGCTGGATCTACGCCTGCTCCAAGCAACTGATGGACCGCGTGATTCACGCCTATGGCATGGAGCAGGGCCTGAACTACACGCTGTTTCGTCCGTTCAACTGGATTGGTGCCGGGCTGGACTCGATCTTCGAATCGAAGGAAGGCTCCTCGCGCGTGGTCACCCAGTTCCTGGGTCACATCGTGCGCGGCGAGCCAATCAAGCTCGTCGATGGTGGCGCCCAGAAGCGTGCTTTCGCCGATATCTCGGACGGCATCTCGGCGCTGATGCAGATCATCGAGAACAAGAACGGCGTGGCCAGCGGCAAGATCTTCAATATCGGCAACCCGGCCAATATCCACTCCGTGCGCGAACTGGCAGAGATGATGCTGTCGATGGCTGCCGAATACCCCGAGTACGCCGAGTACGCGCAGCAGACGAAGATCGTGGAAACCTCGTCGGGCGAGTTCTACGGCAAGGGATACCAGGACGTGCAGCACCGCGTGCCGAAGATCGACAACACCATCGAGGAACTGGGCTGGAAGCCTGAACTGAACATGGAACAGGCGCTGCGCCGGATCTTCGAAGCGTATCGCGACAAGGTGGTGGAAGCGCGGACGTTGGTGGGGGGCAATTGAACGGCACGGTACAAATGTCGTGTATGGACACTTTGGACATTTGACCGCTGCGCGCGGCGCTCCGCCAGAAGACGTTCGACGTCATCTCTCGGTTTGCTCCCCTCTCCCATGACATGGGAGAGGGGAGCAAACCAGCGGTGTTTGAATACCCACCTCAAAACCCCACCGTCACCGAAGCCAACACCGTCCTCGGATCAGCCTGCGCCAACCCGCCATACGCATCCACGGCCACCCACCCGCGACGGTTCAGGACATTGCGCACGGCAAGGCGCAGCGTAGTGGGATAACGCCCGCCTTCCAGCCGATATCTCAGGCCGAGATCCCATCGCGTCCACGACGGGATGCGCTGCGTATTGGACGCATCCACATACTGCGATCCGCTGTAGGTCAGGAACGTCGTGAAGGTCAGTCCCGGAACAGGTGGCGCATCCAGTTCCACGCCAACGTTGGCTTGCCATGACGGCACGCCGATGGGGCGCTTCCCGCTCAATGCCGGGCTTTCGGTAATCGCGGCATCCACCCACATGGCACTGGCACTAAGGCGCACACCGGGAAGCAACTCTTCGCGCACCGCGAACTCCAGTCCACGATTACGCTGTTCTCCATCGGCACCGTAGAGCGTGCCCGACATCACGCCGCTTACACGGCTGATCTGGAATGCACTCAAGCTGGCCGCCAATTGCTGCCGCGCAAACCGCAAGCCAATTTCGTATTGCGTCGTGCGATACGGGGCAAGCACCTCTCCTGCATTCGAGGCACTCGTCGGCGCCACTTCGCCTTTGCTCAGGCCCTCGACGCGGTTGGCATAGAGCGACACCGACTGGCTCGGCCGAAACACAATACCGAACATTGGCGAGACGGCGCCCTTGTCGTACTGGGCGATGGTGCCGCCATCCGGATTGAAGTTGTCGGACCGTATCCGCTGGTAGCGCAAACCGGCCGTGAACTGCAACGCGCCATCCAGCATGGCTATGGTGTCAGCCAGCGAGATGCCGGTGAGGAACGTCGAGGACACCTTGGGCACGCTGGCCGGTTCGGGAATGAATTGCTGCGGCAAGGCAACCGGCGCATAGAGGTTGGTGAGCGAGGTGATCGATGAATTCACCAGCCCCCGGTTGAGCTGATCCCGGTAGCCGCTCAGCGCGAGCGCGAGCCGATGATTCAGCGGGCCGGTGTCGAAGTTCCAGCGTCCACCGGCCTCCGCGCTGGATCGATCCACCTCGAACCGGTAATTCGTATCGAAGACCGACACATCGCCGGTCTCGTTGAGGATGGTCGGCGTGATAGGGAACACACGGGCCACGCGCGTGCGGCCACCGCCCGCATAGGCATAGAGCTGGAAGCGATCGTCCACGTCGTAGGTCACGCGGGCGAGCACCGAGCCATCGTTGATGCGCGAGGTCTCCCAAGGCTGGGAGATATTGCGATGTCCGTCGGGCGCGGCCGGCACTGCGATACCGGGCACGATATGCACCAGCCGGAACGGCGCCGAGATTGTTTCGTGCTGGCCGATCACATCGAGACTCGCTTTCAGGCGGCTGCCGCGATAGTCGAGCGCCAGCGCTCCCGAACCTGCACTGCGATGCTGATTGTCGAGCGCGGTGTCTCCCAACCGATACCCGCCATTCACACGCACCCCGATTTCCCGATCGTCGCCGAACCGCTTGCTGACATCGACCGAGGTGCCGAATTGATTGACCGAGCCGTAGTCCACGCCGACTTCGGTACGATCTTCTTCCGCGCGCTTCGGCACGATGTTGATGGCGCCGCCGATGGCACCGCCCGGCGACATGCCGTACAGCAGCGTGGTCGGCCCCTTGATCAGTTCGATGCGCTCGACATAGCCTGTGGCCACGCGATAGTTCGACGCGATGCCATAGACCCCATCGAAAGCGATCTCCCCGAAATTCCCGTTGCTATAGGGAAATCCGCGAATCGTGAAGGCGTCGAGAATGCCGCCTGGTTTGCTGACCGAGCGCACCGACGCATCAGTCTCGACCACATCGGCAACGCTGTACGCCTGGAGGTCCTGGATGGCACGTGCATCGAAGCTGCGCGTGCTGACGGGCGCGTCGAATGCATCGACATTGCCCAGCAGTCCCAGACCAGCCTCGCCTCCTTCAACAACCCGCACGGGCGTGCGCCGGCCAAACACCGTCACGGTAGGGAGCGTCAGCGGTGCGTCCACACCATTGGCGGAAGCACCCGCCTTCCTGCGGATCGCATAACCGCCGTCGCGCAGATCGACTACACCAAGATCCGTGCCCTGCAGCAGCTTGCGTATGCCTTCGAGCACGCCGAAGCGCCCGGCCAGCCCGGCACTCTGGCGCTTGGGCAGCGCGTCAGCCTCGAAGACCAGATCGATCTTCGAAGCCGACGCAAACTGGATCAGTACTTTGTCGAGCGGCCCCGGCGGTATCGCGTACAAGCGCACCTCCGCTGCACCGTCGTGCACGGATTCCGCAGCCGCGCATGCCGGCGTGCCCATGGCAACGAGCATCGCGGCAACGAACGCGCCGAAGACCGCGCGATAGCTCATCGACATGGACCTTGCATCAGAAGTCCACCGTGACCGAACCCAGGAACGTACGCGGTGCGCCTTGCGAGATGGTGCTGTACGACGCCACGCCGCCCCAGTAGTTCTTGTCGAAGGCGTTGATGACCGTGGCGCGGAACGTGGTGGCCTTGCCCGCCACCTTCGTCCGGTATCGCGCACCGAAATCGAACGTCGTCCACGATGCCACCTGCTGGGTATTGGCCTGGTTGACGTTGACGCGGCCCGTGTAGTTCATCGCGCTGGTCAGCGTCAGCCCTTGCAGCCACGGCAGATCCCATTCGGCACCGAGGTTCGCCATGACGTTTGGCACGCCGACCGGACGATTGCCCTGCGTTGTCGGGCTATTGGTCTGCGTCAGCTTGCCGTCGATCCACGTCACACCACCGAGCAGGCGAACGCGGCGCACCACTTCACCGGCCACGGTCAACTCCAGACCCTGATTGCGCTGCTCGCTGTCGATCGCATAGACGGTGCCGTACAACTGGCCGCTGGGCTTGGTCATGCGGAACGCGGACAGGGTTGCCAGCAGCGAGCCAGAATCCACCTTGACGCCCACCTCCTGCTGCTTGGTCTTGTACGGCGCGAACACCTGCCCGGCATTCGACGCCGTGGCCGGTGCGATATCGCCCTTGCTCAGCCCTTCCACGTAGTTCGCATAGAACGACACATTGCGCCACGGCTTGAAGACGATGCCGGCCAGCGGCGTCACGGCGCTTTCATCGTAGCTGGCGGATTTCGCGCCCGTCGCCGTGTTGTAGTTGCTCGACTCTACCTGCTGATAGCGCAGGCCGAGCGTCAGCGCGACGCGGTCGTCGAGCGCGCTCAGCGTATCCACCAGCGCCACGCCGGACAGCGTGGAGTCCGACACCTTCGGCACATACTTCGGCGGCGCAATGGACTGCGCCGGGCGTACCACCGGGTTGTAGATGTTCGACTGGACCGGCGTGCCCGCCACGTTCGCATTGGCGATACGGTCTGAATAGAAATTGCCTTGCACGGCGAACGAATGCCTGACCGGACCCGTATCGAACTTCGCACGCACACCGGTATCGAACGACATCCGGTTGATCTGGAAGCGCCAGTTCTGCACCGCTGCAGACGTATCGCCAGCGGCGTTGAGGATGGTCGGGGTCTGATCCGAGAGACGGGAGACGTCCGAGCGCGTGCCGCCGGCATCGGCATAGACAGTCACGTTGTCGGCCACGTCATACTCGACACGCAGCAGCGTGGAGACATCGTTGGATTTCCACCAGGTCCACGGCTGGGTGACATTGCGCCGCCCGTCCGGCGCCGCAGGAACCTTGATGCCGGACGCCACGAGGAACGGCCGCGTCGGTGCATCGATCCATTGATACTGCTCGATCAGATCCAGCGAAGCTCGCAGGCGTTCGCCACGATAGTCGAGCCCCACGGCAGCCACTTCACTGCGCGACTTCTGGTTATCCAGCGCCGTGCCGCCCTGCCGATGCAGGCCGTTGAATCGCACGCCCCACTCCTTGTCCTTGCCCCATCGACGGCTCAGATCGACACCACCGCCCACCTGCGCATCCGAACCATAGTCGAGCGTGAAGCGGTTCAGATCGACATCGCCGGCACGCTTGGGCACCACGTTCACCACGCCACCCACGCCGCTATTCGGCGACATGCCATAGAGCAACGCAGCCGGACCCTTGAGCACTTCCACTCGCTCGATGTATTCCGGGAACAGGTGATAGTTCGGCGAGACGCCATACACGCCATCGAACGCAATCTCCGACAGATTCCCCTCGTTGATCGGGAAGCCGCGAATCATGAACGAATCGGTCACGCCACCGGTCTGGCCGGTGAAGCGAATCGACGGGTCCGCATTCAGGACATCGGCCAGCGTCACGGCCTGCTGGTCCTCGATACGCTGCGCCGTATAACTGCTGGTGGAAAACGGCGTATCCATGTTGCCGCGATTGCCCAGCATGCCGAGACGGCCACCGCGTGCGGTCTGGCCACCGGCATAGGGTGCGGGCAACTCGCTGGCCTCATTGGGCACTGCGGCGCTCACTGTGACCGTGGGCAGCGTGGCTTCCGTGGTCTGCGCGTAGGCATCGAAGGACACCGCTCCCGAGCCAACGGCAAGGCAGAGCATCGCCTGATACACGGCGGCGGAAACGGGTTTTAGGGGGAGTTGGCATGAGGAAGGAAAACGGGAAAGCTGACGACGGGATTGCGCTTGCGACATGGCTCGGGGTCCAGGCAGGTTGAAGGGTGTTCCTACCTATCAAGCCGGACAGCCAAGCCAATCCCCTCAATTCATAGCGAATAAATTTGTAACGACGCTGGAGTTTCCTGCCTGTTTGCTCCCCTCTCCCGCGTGCGGGAGAGGGGTTGGGGGAGAGGGCCAGCAGTGAAAATTGCGACGTGGTCGGCAAGCAGAACCTCCTGCCCTCTCCCCCACCCCTCTCCCACTTCATGGGAGAGGGGAGCGCATGGCGACAGGCGTTGGTCCATGCGGACGGCCATCACCCCCTCCCCACCCTCACCCAATACCCCGTGAAATAAGACACCCGGATCGGCAATGCCTTCTCCAGGAAGCGCAATGTCCGGTCCGTGTCGTCGATTCGGTAAGCGCCTGACACCGTCAGGTTTGCGATCGATGGATCGCAATCGATGCGGCCATGCCGGTATCGCGCCAGTTCGGCCAGTACGTCCGCCAGGCGCATGTTGCTGCCGGAGAGTTGGCCGTTGGCCCAGCTATCGGGCGACATGGCCGAGGCGGGGCGTTCCGAGCTTGAGGCTTCGGTCATGTCCCAGGTGGTGCCTGCCTGCGCGACCGCCTTCGCAGCGTTACCGTCGTGCAGCGCCACCGCCCCCTCCTGCACGCCCACTCGCACGAGGGCGTCGTCCAGGCGCACGGTGAAGCGTGTACCAAGCGCGCGCATCGTGCCGAACGCTGTGCGGACGCGGAAGGGTCGCGTGGCGTCGTGGCCGGTGGTGACGAGGATCTCGCCGCGACGGAGCAGGACGTCCCGCCGTTCGGCATCGAAGCGGATATCGATTGCGGTGTCCGTGTTGAGCACGATGACCGTGCCGTCATCCAGCGTCAACGTACGCTGCTCGCCCACGCCGGTGCTGGTTTCCGCCAGCCAGCGTTGCCATGGCGTGTAGTGGTAGCCGGTGGACAGCCCCAGTACCGATACGCCACCGAGTGCCAGCACCTTGAGCGCCTGTCGGCGCCCGGTCTGTCGGCGGCCACGGATGGCATCGGCGGTCTGCAGCGTCTCCAGCGCGAGCGGTGCGGGAATGCGCGGGAAATCTTCGCGCAGTGACTGCACGCGCTGCCATGCCAGCTTGTGCCGAGGGTCCGCGCCTTCCCATGCCAGGAAGCGCTGCCGCGTGTCATCGCTCGGATCATTGAAGAGTAGTCGCACAGCCCACTGGATGGCCTGATCGACGATCTCCGAAGAAAGGTCTGCCTGCGAAGCCGGCATCTACTCGGTGCCGAACCGCAGTTCGTAGCATCGGCGCAATGCCTGGCCGATGTAGCGCTCGACGGTGGCCAACGACATGCCGATGTGCTCGGCGATCTGCGGGCAAGTCAGCCCATCCAGTTGTGCAAGCAGGAAGGCAGTGCGGACACGCGGCTTCAGCGTGTCGAGCATGCGATCGATTTCCATCAGGGTCTGAAGGAAATGCAGCCGGCTCTCGGGAGATGGCGCGTGGGCCTCGGGCAGATGCGCCAGTGTTTCCAGCCATGCCTGTTCCAGTTCGCGCCGCCGCCAGAAATCGATCACCAGCCCGTTGGCGATGGTGCCGAGATAGGTGCGCGGTTCGCGGATGTCGGCCACTTTCCGGTGCAGCACGCGTACGAACACGTCCTGCGCCAGGTCGGCCGCATCGCAGGCATTGCCAATCTTTCGCAGCAGCCAGCCTTGCAGCCATTGGTGATGGCGTCCGTACAGGGATTCAACGTGGGAGTGCGCGCCGGGATCGATGGCGGTCATGACAGGACAACCTGAGACAAGTCCCGACAATGTAACCGATTCTCATTTACAGATAAAGGATGGAGATCCAAGAGCGTTGCGAAAAGCCAAATCCCGTTGCCCTATGGCGAAACGACCGCCTGCCATTGCACTTCCGTATCGCTCTGTATCTCGGCCTCGGATAGATACACAGCGGTTCAAATCGTGCGTAACGCGACACGTTCAACAACCACTGGCTCCCTAGACTCCGTCCGTCACGACAGTTCGTGAACGATCCCAACGGTCGAAAACCAACACCAACACAACGCGCAGTTCAGGAAGGAGCCCATCCATGTCACGCGTCTCGATCCGCAGCATCCCTCGCACGTCTTCCACCCGCTTTGCCCTCGCGGTCAGCGCCGCACTGGCCAGCCTGGCGCTGATTGCCCACGCACCGCACGCTCACGCGGCAGAGCCCGCCAACTCGGCCACGCCGCCCGCCAGCAAGGTAGCGGCAGGCGACGAAAGCATCCGCCCGTTCAAGGTTCATGTCCCGCAAGCGCAGCTCGACGATCTGCGCCGCCGCATCGCCGCCACCCGCTGGCCTGACCAGGAAACCGTTGCGGACGAGTC
>Ga0102589_1000854_pt1 | contig 49955 bp, 44 predicted proteins | sample AraplaMF_Col_mLB_FD_76858 | JGI IMG/M metagenome (GOLD analysis project Ga0102589, IMG submission 76858) | Arabidopsis root microbial communities from the University of North Carolina, USA - plate scrape MF_Col_mLB | ecosystem: Host-associated > Plants > Roots > Endosphere | place: USA...
GGCGGAACTGGACCCGGATGATCCACGGTGGGTTCGCTTTTCTGAAGGGACCACACACGGAATCATCCTTGATTTTGGTGATGAGAAATCGATTGAGCGTGTTGCAATCCGGTTCTTGCAGTATACGGATCAGAAGGTATTTTTCCCGGCTACCGTATCCGTGTTTGCATCCGCAGACGGACAGGGATGGGAGCTTGTCACTCACATCCCTACCCGTAAGCCTATGTGGCATGCCGGTCCGCCGCATGACCAGCTCTACGTATGGGATGGTAAAGCGGATGGCCTGCGTACTGGAGATAAGGAAGCGAAGTCCTTCGCAGCGCGATACTTGAAGGTAACTCTTACAGCCGATCTCAATCTAATGGCTGATGAGCTGGAGGTATGGGGAACGGACGCGGTTACGGATGAAACGGGTAGAACAGATTCGTATCTGCCCGGGTATATGGCTCCGGGAGAACATACGGCTGGCATCCATGATCTGGTGCTGCTGTACAATGGACATTATTCCAACGGCACTGGCGCATGGACGAAGGACAACATTATTCCTTATATCAGCTACGTAGATGAGCAGAGAAGGCCTATCGATTGGATGTTTGACGGCGTGCTGTATCTTGGATTGCTGAGTCCTTTCGGACATAGCTTTGAAACGGGAACCGCGGTAATCGAGACGGAGTGGAAATGGTATCTCGATAAAACCTATGGTGTTGACGGTGATCTTGATCAAATGAATGATGCGGTGAAAGAGGCGGCTGAACAGCTAGGGCAATCGGATAAGCGTATGAAAGTCGTGCTCATGCTGCCTAACCCAGGCACGCTTAGCTCTTCGTTTGAGATTAAGGAAGGCCAGTTAGCCGCTTATGATGGCGGCGTGCTCAGTGTGGCGGAAGAACTCGATATGAAGAAGCTGCTGATGCGCTGGTATATGGATGAACTCATGACCAGATGGAGCTTGAAGGGCTACGATCATCTGGAACTGTCAGGCATCTATTGGCTGAGCGAAGGAGTAAGTGTGGACATCCCGCAGGAAGATAACCTGATCCGCTACATGAGTGAGATCGTGCATGAACAGGGCCTGCATTTCTTCTGGATTCCATTTTTCTACGGCGGACGCAGCTTTGACTGGAGAGAGCTGGGATTTGATGCAGTCGTATTGCAGCCGAATCACTTCTTTAACGGTACGAAGGAAGAACGTATAGAAGATACGGCTTATTTGGCCCAGCTATATGGAGTTGGCATCGAGATGGAATGCGATGAAAGGATGAATGAGGATCCCGCATATCGCCGCAGGTATATAGAGTACCTGAACGGAGGCGTCAAGTACGGCTATATGACGAATACCTTGAGAGGGTATTATCAAGGGAACACCTCATTGCTGGACAGCGCCCGCAGCACGAACCCTGAGCATAGAGAGCTATACGATTGGACTTATCAATTTATAAAAGGCACATATGAGATACAAGAGCTAGAGTAAGATGGGGGTAGATTCAGATGAGTACAATGCCGGCGTATTATACGGAACAGTTGAACTGGGTTGCGAATAAGGCGCTTGATTTTAGCAGCACGCCTGACCGGGAACAGTGGCATGTACTCATCTTTTCACATGTCTCATTGGTGCTGGACGATGTGTATGGAAGTGATATCGGCATTACGAATGGCGAGGTAATGTGGGATCTCATTCGCGCCTTCCGTGATGGGGTGCCGTATACGTCCGCATCAACTAGCGGGAATGAAGATTCTGCATACGATATCGCCGCTGATTTTACAGAGCAGGGTCCTATGAAGGAGATCGCCAGCATGTTCGGACATGTTCATTACGACCAATCGATAGAGAGAGACGGAATGAACATGATCTCGACGAATAATGCCTATACGCATAAGGAGTTCGAAATTTCACCAGAGCGGATAGAGGGGACGGCTTCGGAAACCGTGTTCGACATTATCACAGTCGATCTAGCCAGTTCCGAAATGGTTCTGGTGCGTGTTGGCGCCGGCGAGGACAGGATCATTCATTTTTAGAAGAATACGGATTGAAATGAAAAGACACCGCAAAGGTGTCTTCTTAATGATTATGAAGCTTCTTCTATTTTGAGTTTTATTCCTCAACCAAATCAATAATCTCCCGAATATCCTCTATATTCAAAGCTTCCGCAATCCTCTCAATATGACTAAAATTAATATTCTCCCGTTTGCCATTAGACAATTCACTTAACGCAGCATGTCTTACATCAGACAGTCTAGATAACTCACGTAAGGAAATATTATGTTGTTTGGTTAGCTCAGTTATTTTGACAACGACTTTTTTGGCCATCTAAAGAATCACCTTTCGAGCAATCATATGAAACGTTGACTATACGCAATAACGTACCATATAATATGTTCATAACTGGTACGTATATACGTACCATGATGAGGTGATAGCAATGCAAGATATCCTTACCAAATATGAAGAAGCCATCCAAGAAGAAAACATACTAATTCAAAGGATCGGACTTTGCAAAGAAATCATTAACGTTATTCTAGAGTATATCTCCAATAAGGCAGATGCTATTCATTTGCCTACTGCAGAGGACATATGTACCTTGATAAGAGGGAAATGACTGCTTTTTAGCACGAGTTTATTTATTGAGGAAACGGTGGAATGCGGGTTAAAGGGCTCTTTTTTAGCAAGGGTTTATTCATTTTGAACAAACGAAACAGCTGCCCAAAAGCCTTGCTGAAGAAGGGCTTTTGGTACAGTGGGGATTTATACAACATCAGAAATAATCGTATAAACCCCGGAAAGAGAAACCTCCGACAGCAAGTCTTGGCCTGCGCATCGGAGGTTTTGTATATCGTATCTATTCAATACCGTTGAAACACGCTATGGATAGTAAAGAGGGGCGGCGAACCCCTCTTTTTGTTATTAAGTCCGCTGTGGTCACGTGATTTTTCGCTAACGTTTCTCTTTATCCACATCGAGTACATCTTGAATATATACTAAAAAATCAAGGAATATGGAGCATCACTTTTAATAACGAACGGATGTTGTACTTGCACGCCTACCACGCTCCAAATCTTGTTCATTGGAAATGCTGTATAATGATTACATATAACAATTATATTAGGGAGGAATACATCAAATGCCAGACATAATTGAAGAGCTCAAGAAAATGTCTCAAAAAAAGGGATTTGAAAATAATACTGATTTTCAACAGTTGCTGGAAAAATGCAAGACCATAGCGTTGTCAAGTGAAGATGTTGAATTTTTAACAGAACTATATTCTTTAGCAAAAAATTTGTACATTCGCAACACAATAATGATGTCACTTGTGTTTTGTGAAGATATTGATTTAAAGGATTTTTTCTTCAAAGCCTTTAAAAAAGAACGCTATCTAGATATGAGATTGACTGCAATCCGAGGATACGCGAATTATGCCACTGAAAAAGAAGTAGAGAAACTGATGTCTAAGTTCATAGAAATTCTGATGAAGCGTCCTGAAAATACACCATATAACTATCAAGAATATGAGTTGATTCGTTCTGCTTTTGGGTTACCGTATTTAGTAAATAGATTTGGATACGCTTGTTTTATTCAGGCATATGCACAAGAAGAAAAACAATACAATGCAATGCCAGATGCTTTCAAAGGACATTTTACGATAGATGAAAAAGGAAATTCCGTCCAACTTCGGTCATCAGAAGAAACCGCGAAAATGATTGATGAATTTTGGGGCAGAGTATAAGCATTTTCTAATTAATTCATTATGTATAAGGAGGAAGGAGAATTGAATCCGAAGAGAATATTGCTTACAAAACCGAGCAAAAATTATAAACAATATATTCATTTGATGATCACGGAGACTTCGTCAGATCTACATATTTTAAATATCGTGAAAGGCCGGTTAACATTACGTAAAAAAACCACTAATGCGGTGTATCAACAATATCCAATGGAAGAAGCGCTCTATCAGCTTGAGAAGTTGTCTCTGGAATACCAAGCGAAAGGATATATCGAAGAGCCTGAATCGATTCTAGATGCAATTATGATTCCTGAGGATCGTGTATTAGATAAAGCGAAGTGGCACTATGAAGGGGATTTCCCGGAGGATTTAACAAAAGATGCTGCTTACACCGCTACGGGCATGTTCATCACTTGGTTAATTAAAAATAATTGGTTTTCAGAGGAAATAGAGCATCAGTTCGCTACTGAAATAGAGAAAGTAAAGCAGAAGCAGCTTACGGGTGCTGAATTCTATCGAAAATGTCTGGATGGCGTGTTTTCAACCCAAGAACTCGCAGATGAGATTAAACCATTCGTGAATGAATATTTGAATATTCAACAGGACATTTATACAGCCGAAGACTATGTCCATACCTTTCAAGGCGTTGGACTTACATTTTATCATGTTGCTAATACATGGGAAAATTATGACTTGATTGAACCTGTAATTGAACAACGTTTTAAAGAATTTTGGGAGAGAATACAAAAGATATAAGAGAGAGTGTATTCGGATTGTCGCCTTGTTATAGGTGACGAAGTTGAGTATTTCATTCAGTATATGAGTAATGTATATTTCATATAGGGATGAAGAGAGGGGATGAAGGAATGGATATGCAAACGACAAGGCAACGTATCCTGATAGAAGCAGAAAAACAATTTATAGCGCTCGGGATCGCAAATGCCCAAATGAAAGATATTGCATCGGCCGTAAACATCAATAGGAGAACACTCTATCGTTATTTCCCCACGAAAGATGAATTAGCTTTCGAAATTGAAATCCTGGTGATGAAACAAATACAAGACTATCTTATGCTGGATATCGGGGATACGACCGGCAAAACGGGTTTTGAAAAAGTAAAAGCGTACTTCTTTCAGGTTGATCTAGATAAAGTCAGAGAACAGATTAAATTCACTGCCGAGTTCGATAGGTATTTTCAGGACAATTATCCGAATCCAGAGCTGGAACAATCGTTTATTGAAGCTTTAAACCCCGATCGGGACCCGCTGTTTCATTATATTCGCGAAGGGGTGACAGATGGCTCCATTCGTAACGATCTGACGGTCGAAGAGTTGTACCACTTTATTAGCCACAGCTTTATTTCCCTCTTCCAACGTCTAATTCTGAGAGAAAAGCACTTGAAGCATGAATACTGCGATAATATTGATTTTGGCAAATCTTTTCGGGATATTGTGTTAAGTGGAATAAAGCGCACATGAATACCGGAGTTGATCGACTACGGTTTCATGTGCGCTCGGCATGGGCGGTTATTCGATAGCTATGGCGTTAGAACGATCCTTACAACGCCGCAATATGGAGTAGTCCAGAAACCTCCGAATACGGATTCATCGCCATTTCTGGTGCGTGTGGGTACGAACTCGCCTGTCTCTGTCAGATAGCCTTCCTCCACGGAAAGATAGTCCACGGGGGTTTGTACTAACGACATTTTCAAAGCATCCAACCATCCAGGTCCTGACCCAGGAACCATAAAGAGATGGAAGTTGCCGGCCAAGTAAAATTCTTGCGGTCCGGCTTCAATGATAAGCCCGTGTTTAGGTCGTCCTTCAATCAACTTAGGATTACGGGCATGTCTATGGTCCTTGTTATCACTCGCTGGGCCTATATTGATAAAAGGCACTGCTCCGATGTATTGTTCGAATTCAAAACTCTGGTTCATTTGATAATCCTCTTCTACGACAGCATGAACTTTGCCTGTGCCTCGATACTTCTGAATCAAGGGTAATAGACTCATTACGCTGCGGAAGCTTTCGGCGAATAATACGGCATCTTCCAGCAGATTTCCTTCCATATCCAGGATGCTGTCTACGCCAAAACAAAAATAACCGATCGCGTTGTAGTCAGCCAAAGCCCGGAGCATATTTCTCGCATTAAGCCCGTCTGTGCCGGATTCCGGAACAAATAAAGGGTTGTCGGGCCGGAGATAGTCTTCGCAAATAATCCTGTAGTCGCTATAATTTACAGAGTAAATATCCGGTGCGATCAGATCCAAATGAGGCGTCGCAAATTTCCAGATGTCTAACGTGCTCCTTACTGGCCCGCCGGCAGGATAGAATCCTGGAATCGGCCAACCCGGAAAAGAGAGCCAAGCATTGGTATACATGGGAAGGTTGTATATCGCGCGGCCTTCTGCGGCGATATGATCGATATATTTGGCAATAGACCAAGCCGTGCAGAACTCTCCGCCCTTGACACCAAAAACTTCCTCCCAACTCCCTTGTTCTTTAGAGCCGTTCTTCTGCAAGACTTCCCAGACGTTGCCTTCTCCAAGGCCCTTCACATGTTCGAGAAGTTCGGAGGGTACAGCCCCGGATAATGCGGCATTAGCCTCTGGTCCATAATCCCTGTCACAGCCAAGAATGCCCGGTTCATTCTCCACTTGCACCGAAATAACCGTCTCAGTCTCGCTATCCTTTTCTTTCAGATGGCCCATCAATGCGCGGAACGCTCTTGCATCCGCCTGAAGCGCTTCCTCGCAAAAAGCCGAAAGTATATTCATAGGGACGCCGTCGCTGCGAAGCACCCTGAAAAACCGCTGCTTGTCTGTCTTGATCCAACCGGGACAATAACGCATCTCGCCATTTTTCCAAGTCGCAAACCATAATACGATAAGGTGCAAGTCATTCTTCCGGCACTCCTCCAGCAGCATATCTACTGAAGAAAAATCAAATTGGCCCTCTATCGGCTCCACTTGTTCCCAATAGACCGGAGCTTCCAACGTATTGCCTCCCAATGCCTTGACACCAGCAATAGCAGATGCCAATTCTTCCGCGGTATAGGCGCTGGAATTCTTGGACTGGCCTCCCATCGGCATGAATGGTTTTCCCTTTACTGTAAACATACAATCCTCTCCTGTTCTTATATTCAAATGGGGTAAATCTGAATGTCAACTTACGCGGGGTGAGTCGGTTCTTGAGCTTCCAAATTCCCTATCGGGTGATGACTTGCGCTGATTTTGTTCTCATCGTATTTAAGAAAAGCTAATAAGGATAAAAGGGAGACAATAGCAGCTATGATGACGGATATTCGGATCCCGGAATCATCATGAATCGAATTCCCGATTGCTAGTATGGTGGGCAAGATGATAACGGATGAAGCCGTTCCGAATTTCGTTAGAAACGAGCGTACGCCAAAGTACAGCGCTTCTTTGTTCTCTCCGCTTGAACTGGCGTCATATACGGCGCAATCCGCAACGATAGCATTCGGCAATATGCCTGATATGGCCGCGGTAACCGCAGAGAGAAGAACGATGGGAATCAACTGTAGAAATCCGTCAAACGGAAACATCCCCATAAGCGAGATATAGATGAAAGAAACGATAAGAGAAACGAACGATACGATCATCAACTTCTTCTTGCCATAACTTTTACTTAATCGATTGATGAGCGGATACAGCAGGAACGAAATTACGCCGACGGCAGCCACAATCAGCCCGACATGCGTTTCCTTCTGCCGAGCGAGCACCGTAATGTAGTAAACAAGGGATGATTGGAAGAAACTGTTCGTGAACCAATACCCCAGCTCACTCATTAAGAAAAATCTGTAATCTCGATTTTGAAATATTGATTTAACGGATGCTTTGATGTCCAAGCTTGTCGCGTTTGGGGAACCATACAGATTCTCATCAATCGTATAGGCTGGTATGAGCATAAGAATCAATGCGATGGCTGCTAGTCCCGCAAAGGTCCACTGAATCGAAGCGGTTTTTGAAATCCCGAAGACCGTCATGACGGCCTCCCAAATATTAGGGGCGAACGTTGCAATAATCAGGCCCAGAAACCAGGTAACCGAGATATACGTCGACAGATCGATTCGGTCTTCCGTGCTGCGGCCCAATTCACTTAGAAGGGCAGTGTAGGGTATCGTATAACAAGTAAATGCAACAATGTATAGAGGCAGAAGGATGAGAAGCCATAAGGAATTGATGGTATGAATGCCGTCTTGAAAAGGAACGAAAAATATGCACACGAGCAAAATGGCGCAAGGCAGCGCGCTTCGTCTCAAAAAAGGCGTCCGTCTCCCAAGGCGATGCTTGGTTCTATCGCTCATGTTCGCAATCCACAGGTCGGTCACTGCATTGATCAACGTAGAGATTCCCATGATGACGCCAATAATCGTAACGCCCATAAATACACTACCTTGCGGGATCACCACATTTATGTCTGATTCTTCCGGCGGCAAATAAAAATAGATGAGCCATGTTCCCATGATTCCGGCCAGAATCGACCAGCCTAACTGCCCAAGCGAGTAGAACACCCTGATCCTTCTTGGCAATGCTACCATTGAAGCCCTCCTTTGCTATTGTTTTTCATTTAAACGCCACACGTGTGGCATGTGGTAATTGTACAATATTGGAAATAATATCGTCAATATCCTTTTCATGCTCTCAACGATGAAATAAACGTTTACCTCCCAGCCATAATCTGATAACATAAACCCAACATTAAAATGCGATGAAGAGAAGAGTAGGTAACTTTATTCTTACACAGAGAGCTCCGGCAGCTGGAAAGGGGCAAAGAATTCGTTATTGAAAAAAGACTCAGAGCAGCACGTAGAAACCGATCCGGGGGATGATGTGCCAGGTGCTCCTGTTATAGAGCTAGAGTATAAGCATTACATCGTAATGCCCTACTTGAAGAGGTTAGTATGGTGACATGCTAGCGAATTTAGATTGGTACCACGGGAACATACAGATCTCGTCTCTAAGACTATACGTCTTAGGGGTGGGATTTTTTTGTTTCAAAAACGTACTCAGCACACATGCAGCATAAGATACATCAAATCAAATAATATGTTCGAATAGGAAGGATCTGAATTTCTTATGATACGTAAATTAAAAGCAGGTATTGTTGGTGGAACAGGAATGGTTGGGCAGCGGTTTATCGAACTGCTGAATGGGCATCCTTGGTTTGAAGTAACGACAATTGCAGCAAGCGGCAGATCCGCAGGCAAAACATACGAAGAATCTGTAAAAGGCAGATGGAAGCTCGTTACACCAATGCCTGATGAGGTAAAAAATATCGTCGTTCTTGATGCAGCTAAAGTAGAGGAAGTTGCCGCTCAGGTGGATTTTATCTTCTGTGCAGTCGATATGACGAAGGCTGAGATTCAAGCGTTAGAAGAAGCGTATGCGAGAACAGGAACGCCTGTCATTTCGAACAATTCCGCACATCGTTGGACAGCGGATGTTCCGATGGTTATTCCTGAAATTAACCCGCAGCACATTGAAGTGATCGAAGCGCAAAGAAAGCGTCTTGGGACTTCAACAGGTTTCATTGCGGTGAAGCCGAACTGTTCCATTCAAAGTTATGTGCCAGCACTTCATGCGCTGCTGGATTTCAAGCCGACTCAAGTGGTTGCATCGACGTATCAAGCGATTTCGGGAGCGGGAAAGAACTTCACAGACTGGCCTGAAATGCTGGATAATGTCATTCCTTATATTGGCGGCGAAGAAGAGAAGAGTGAACAAGAGCCGCTTCGCATCTGGGGAAGCTTGAAACACGGTGAAATTGTAAAAGCAAGCTCACCGATCATTACAACGCAATGTATCCGTGTTCCAGTTACAGATGGACACTTGGCAACCGTATTCGCATCGTTCGAGAACAAGCCTGCGAAGGACGAAATTCTTGCTCGCTGGTTGAACTTCAAAGGCCGTCCGCAGGAGCTTGATCTACCAAGTGCGCCGAAGCAGTTCATTACGTATTTTGAAGAAGACAACCGACCACAGACGAAGCTAGATCGTGAAATCGAGCGTGGCATGGGGGTTTCCGTGGGTAGATTGCGTGAGGATTCCATCTATGATTATAAATTCGTAGGTCTTTCCCACAACACATTGCGTGGCGCAGCAGGCGGTGCAGTTCTCATCGCAGAGCTTCTAAAGGCAGAAGGATATATTCAAGCGAAATAATGGTAGCCTGCCCGGGGCTGTAGAAAAAAGGTAACGCAAGAAGATGAACCTTCTGCGTTACCTTTCTTGATTAAAACATTATTTCACAACACTCATCTTCCCAAGCACAATACTACGACCACAGATCGCCTCCACATCATTGCGATCATGCGTGACCATAATACAAGTCATGTTGGCTTTGTTCAATATCCCCCCAAGTTCTTCTCGAATCGACTCTTTTAGATTCGCATCTAAGTTGCTGAAGGGTTCATCCATCAACAACACATTCGGCTTGGGGGCAAGCGCGCGAGCAAGAGCAATCCTTTGCTGCTGTCCTCCACTTAATTCATGTGGATACCTTTCACCGAAGGTCTCCATTTGGACAAGCTCCAGCATCTCATCCACACGCGATTTCCGTTGTTTTCGAGGCAGATGGGATAGACCAAAAAGAATATTATCCTTTACCGTCATATGAGGGAATAGGGCATAGTCTTGGAACACCATTCCAACGCCTCTATTCTCAGGTTGAATAAATACGCCTTCACTTACAACCGTAGTGCCCGCAATATGAATGGTTCCTTTGTTCGGCATTTCCAAGCCTGATATTAGTCGGAGTAATGTGCTTTTTCCGCTTCCACTGGGTCCTAGAATACCGACAATTTCACCCTTTTCCATAGAGAACGAAAAATCGTAAATCACGGGATCCTCTTTCCGAGAAAATGAAAACGTGAGACCTTGAATCTCGACAATACTCATTGTTTCACCCTCTTACCTATCATCTGAATGATTATTACAGATACAATACTAATTGCAATGATGAGAAGCGATGAGATCGAAGCCTCATGGATTTGCTCATCGTTGGCATATTGATACGTCTTAGTTGCTAACGTTTCGAAATTAAAAGGTCTCAACAACAAAGCGAGCGGCAGCTCCTTGCAAATTTCAACAAAGGTTAATATAAAACCGCTAATTAAAGACCCCTTAATTAAAGGGAGATCCACTTTAAAGAATGTTCTTGTCTTGCCTAGTCCAAGCATTCTGGAAGCTTCCGCATATTTCGTACCCACTTTCTCAAAGCCCACTTCTATAGCATTAAATCCGGTAGCCATAAAACGAATACAATAGCCAACGATTAACATGACTAAAGATAAGCTTAAGATGAGAGGTGCTTTACCCAGCCCCATCGACGAGTACAGTGGTGCAAGCCATTTATCCAACGCTATGAACATCGCGAGTACACCAATTGCAATAATGGGACCTGGAATCGAATACCCTGAAGTTACGCATTTCGATAGGATGAATGATAATGAAGAATGCGATCTGCATACGTTCGCGACAACAACAGCAAGTATAAGAATGATCATTGTAGAGATGACTGCTACATACACGGTTTGATATAACAATGTGAAAAAGGAAGTGTCCCACACTTTATGAAACGTCATTTTGGCCCAAGCGATCAATTGAATGAACGGAATGAGGAACCCTATTAGAAACACGACTCCGCAATACATAAAGGCCGCGATTCCGGCCATCCCTGTCAGCTTCACAGGTACAAGTGGTCTCGATTTATTGCTTACATGATAACGCCGCCGCTGTCTAAGCAGTCTTTCGAACAAGAACATGCCAACGATGATAACCATCAACCAAGCGGCCAGTCTCATCGCAGAATCGACATCGTACATCCCGAACCATGTCTGAAAAATAGCTGTGGAAATCGTGTGAATACCCAATAAGCTCGTAACTCCATAGTCACCCAGCACTTCATAGATGACTAATACGACACCTCCAATAATAGCCGGCCTGGAGAGAGGGAGGACGATTCTAAAAAATACTGCAAATGGGCCTCGGCCTAATAGTCTTGCATTCTCGATATATGACGTGCTCTGATTTTCAAGAAAAGCTCTCGTGATCATGTACACATATGGAAATAAGAATAGCGTGAAAATAAAAACGGCTCCACCTATTCCTGAAACGGTTAATAATTCCGGATTCATCTGATAATCGAAATGATTCCTTAACGTAGTTTGAACCACGCCTGTATAACCAAGCATGGTTCGATAAGTATAAGCAGCTATAAATGTTGGGATTGAGAGGGGCAGCATTAATCCCCAACGGAAAAAACGTTTCAGTGGAAAATCATAGGCCGCAATCAACCACGCCAAGGTTACACCCAGGATGGCTGTAAGAATAGCAGTCATGACCACGAGTAGGACGGTGTTCGTCACGTAATTTTTCAGCAAGTACTGACGAATGTGCAGCCAGTTCTCATTAGGTTCTTGAACGATGGAAGAGAATATAACAAGGATAGGCAGTAGAATAACTACTGCCCCAACGATGCTTATGATCCACCAACCGTTAAACTCTTTTTTTAGATTACGCTTTATCAACTCTGCTCGCATCTTACTTCCAGCCTGTTTTATTGAAGATTTCGATCGCCTTTTTATTATGCTCCCCTAGCGTATCAAAGTTTAATTCTTGCATTTTGAAGTCGCCCCAGCTATTTAGCAATTCTGGTTTTTTCGCATTAGCATTGACTGGGAATTCGTAGTTATGGGCTGACAAGAACTCTTGAGCTTCAACGCTTGTCATATACTCAATCAGTTTAATCGCATTTTCTTTGTTCTTGCTGTGCTTCGTCAATCCCATTCCGCTGATATTTACATGCGTACCATTGGTTTCCTGGTTCGGGAAGAAGACGCCGATATTATTCGCAACCTTTACTTCTTCCGGATCTTCGGAATTTGCTAGCAATCCAACATAATAGGTGTTCATAATGGCCACATCACCAGTACCTGCTGCAATGGCTTTGGCTTGGTCACGGTCACCGCCGTCTGGTTGACGGGCAAAATTGTTCACGATTCCTTTGGCCCATTGTTCCGCTTTTTCTTCACCGTTCAATTCAATAAAGGACGCGAGCAGAGATTGGTTGTAGAGACTTGTTGAAGAACGAGCCAACACTTTTCCCTTCCATTTGTCACTTGTTAAATCCTCATAAGTAGACAATTGGTCAGGGGAGACTCTGTCTTTCGAGTAGGCGATGATCCGTGCTCTTGTTGCCAACCCGATCCAGTTATTATCTGCATCACGAAGGTTTTTGGGTACGTTCTTATCAATCGTCTCTGAAGTAACAGGTTGCAGGATATCATTCTGCTTGGCATTAGCAAGGACGCCGCCGTCTACTGTAACGAATAAATCAGCTTGTGTGCTTTCACCTTCACGCTTTAATCGCTCAATAAGTTCTTCCGCTTCTCCTTTGACAACATTCACTTTAATGCCAGTAGCTGCTGTAAATTTATTATAAAGCTCTTGATCCACTTCATAGTGTCTTGCCGTATATACATTTACTTCTTGATTTTTAGCTGTTGTCGGTGTTGAAGCTGCTTTGTCTTCTGTGTTGCTTGAAGTTGGTCCACAGCCAGCTAAGCCAATCGTTAGTACCGTACCAGCTAATAAGGATTTAAATATCTTTGGTAAATTCATGATTCATATCGACTCCCTCTGTATATGTATCTATTTGATATTGATAATTATTATCAACTACACTTTTTATTCTATGGACCATCCTGTCGAATGTCAACCATAAATATATGCAAAGTTTTGTATATAAACACAATGGGATTTGGTGGATATTTTAAGTTGGCAATATTACGAATCTTCTGAAAATTAGACAAGGAAGAATTTATAAGCCTGCTATCATAACGATCGGTTCCTAACAAAAATAGGCGAGCATTCTCCTGTTGAACTCAGAGATACGCTCGCCGCTTATACAATGATCCTTTTTGAACGAGGCTATGACCAATCTGGCTTCGTTTTTCTATTCAGCCTTCACCAAAATCTTCACCTGATTCTTTTCTTTCAACAACGCTTCAAACCCTTCTTCAACAACTTCATCCAGCTTAATCCGTTTTGTAACAAGCTTCTCAGCCGAGAAGTAGCCTTGCGCCATCAAGCTGATCACGGCAGGGAAGACATTGCGATAACCGATAATCCCTTTGATAGAGCGTTCCAACATGACGATGTTATTCGGCTTGATCGACGCTTCTTTCTCGAAAATGCTGACGATCATCAATTCGCCGCCGATTCTCGTGGAATTCAGAGCTTGTGTAAGGACAGGAGGGACCCCGGTCACTTCATAAGCGACATCTGCTCCGCCGCCGGTACGTTTGTGGATTTCTTCCACAACATCATATTCTTTCGGGTCAATGACGATGGCGCCAAGCTCCGTTGCTTTTTGCTTCCGCTCAGGAGACAGCTCCACCGCATAGATCTCGGCTGCACCGGAGGCTTTCAAAGCTTCAATCACGAGCAAGCCGATAGGGCCCGCACCGAATACGACAGCTTTATCGCCAACTTTCAGTTTGCTCTGACGAACGGCATGGAGCGCAACGGCGGATGGTTCTACCAGTGCACCTTGTTCATAGGAGATGCTATCCGGAATTTTGTGAACCATATATTCTTCCGCAGCCACGTATTCGGAGAAACCACCGCCACCACCGGCAAGACCGAGGAAGCCCATGGTGGAGCATAAGTTATAGTAACCGGATTTACACGCATCACATGTACCGCAGGCATAGATCGGCTCCACAACGACGCGATCCCCGACTGTTACTTTGGACACCCCTTCGCCAATCTCGACGACTTGTCCGGAAAATTCATGGCCCATCACGATCGGCGCTTTTTCCCCTGTAATGGGATGCGGAGCACCCTCGGGAATGAAGATAGGTCCTGCTGTATATTCATGTAAGTCGCTGCCGCATATGCCGCACCATTCGACTTTGATTTTCACTTTACCCGGTAATGCCTTTGGTTCTTCAATCTGTTCTACACGCAAATCTTTGAGGCCATGCCATCTGAGTGCTTTCACCTTGTTCATCCCCTTAGAAATGTTGAATTGCGAATCAATCTCTATTCATTTCGGAAATTCAATAACATTTTAGGAAACGTTTCCGATGACTACTATGTCACTAAATCGTCAAACTGTCAATGTTAAAAATGTTATTGACGTACAAAAATGACCATGTACCTGATTCCATTGCGTTTATGTTATAATAAAAATATTCATGAATGACGCATACTATTGTGGAAACGATTTCGGATAAGTTGGGACGTGCTGGAATTGAGTAAAGATAAAGTGACGATCGAGGATGTCGCTGCACGAGCGGGGGTTGGGATCGCAACCGTGTCGAGAGCGATTAACAATATGGGCGGCATTAGCCCGAAGACAAAGGCCAAGGTGATGGAAGCGGTCGAGGAGCTTGGATTCGTTCCGAATACGAATGCGCAGAACTTGAAGCTGCGTCAGACCAAACTGATTGCGCTCGCCGTACCGGATATTCGCAACGCTTTTGTTCCTGAGATCGCCTATTCGGTAGAACAGGCGGCCAAGCATTATGGATATCGCGTGGTTCAGATTAATACATTAGGCAATATAACGTCGGAGCTCGAGCTGCTGCGTGATATGAAGAAGCTTCATGTGGACGGGCTCATTATTCTGCCGCTTGCGTATCCGGATACACTCAAGGATCTGATTAATAAAGCCAAGCTTCCCATCTCCATTATCAATTACGGCAAAAAATTAGAGCCAGACATTAAGGCGGATATCGTCAGTCTTTCCACGCAAGAGGGCAGACTCGTCATGGAGCATTTGATGAGCATTGGCAGGACGAGAATCGGCTATGCGGGGGCTCCGAAAGAGATCATTGAGGAGCGGTTTTTTGCCTATGAGGATGCACTGGATCAAGTCGATCGTTCGCTGGTCTATTTCGGCGATGATTTCTCACTCCAGACGGGGGCAAGAGCAGCAGATTATTTCGTGAACCTGACTCATATGCCGGATGCCATTTATGCGGGCAATGATATGGTCGCGATCGGGCTGCTCAATCGGTTCAAAGAACTAGGTGTACGTGTGCCGGAAGATATCGCGATCGTCGGCATCGATAACAATCTATTGTGTACGATCACGACGCCGAAGCTTAGCTCCGTCTCCATTATGGGGTCGGAAGTTGCGAAGGTGGCGACGGAGCTGCTGCTGCAGCGCATCCATGAACAGAAGAAAGGGCTCTATGAGCGGATCCAGTTCGAGCCAAGACTCATCGTGAGAGAATCCAGCTTACCGCGAACACGCACCACCCAGCATATTGAATGAACGGAGCATCACTAACGTAGAGGCTGTTTTCCTAGGGGAAAGCGGCTTTTTTGTTGTGTTCAGTTTTAAAAAATGAAATAAGAATAATATGTGATTTATGTTATACTTTGCCAATAAATCTCTTGGTATATTTGTCATATTATGTTATGTTAATGAATCTATCAGGAAAGGGGATTGTTTAATGTCGATCACCGTTCAGCATTTATCCAAATCATATCGTGGTAAAGTTAATGTACTTCATAATATGAATCTGGTTATTCCGCAGGGAATGTATGGACTGCTTGGGCGAAATGGCGCGGGCAAAACGACTTTTATGCGAATTCTATCAACATTGCTTGCACCTTCGAGTGGTACTGTAGAAATTAGTAGTATACCTTTGAATAAAAGAAATATCCCTCAAATTAAAGCTCTTATAGGCTATCTGCCTCAAGAGTTCAATTTTTATCCCAATTTACGAATTGATGAAGCTCTGGACTATATGGGAATCTTATACATGATGGATGAAAAAAAACGTACTCGCAGAATTGAAGAAGTATTGATGGAAGTAAATCTATTTCATGAACGCTCAAAGAAAGTAAAGCAACTTTCGGGTGGAATGAGACGAAGATTAGGCATAGCTCAAGCGATACTGCACGAACCGCAAGTATTGATCGTTGATGAGCCTACGGCGGGTGTGGATCCGTTGGAGAGAATTTCGATTCGTAACTTGCTAAGCGATTATTCTAAAAACCATACGGTTTTATTGTCCTCACATATTGTCGAAGATATTGCGGCAACCTGTCAACAAATTGCAGTGCTAAACAATGGTCAGGTTGCCTATAACGGTGGATTAAAAGAACTGATCAAGAGAGGGAAAGGTGCGGTGTGGTCCTGTACGTTGCAAAACGTCCAAGAGCTAGACGAGATGAAACGAAATCACACAGTTATTTCTAGTCAATATTTTGAGAATTCCATTGAAGTACGAATCCTTTCAAAACAAAAGCCGAATACATCAAGTGTTGCATTAGAGCCGAGTATAGAGGATGCTTACATGCTCCTGTTGGAAGAAGGAAGCGATCGTAAATGAGACCATGGGAACTAATGAGGTTTGAGATAAGGCAACAGGTTAGAAATCCGATTTTTCTTATCATAACTGCAATTTTTCTTGTTTTCGTATACAGCGAATTTTCGATCTACCTTTTTCATTATCCCGTCAAGAGTCAACAGGATATTGAAGCGATTAGTGCATCGGGACGGCATGATTACTTGTATGTGAAGCGTGATACAGTAGAGGCGAATAAGGTACTCCAAGATAGTTTTGACCAGCTTTCTGTTGAGGATTTTGGAGGGAATACAGCTGACTATAATGTTGTAAGGCAATGGGTTGATACGAAATATCACGATTCAATGACAATGGAAGAGGTTATGGTTAGCTTTGCTGAGCAAGTAGATTCTCCAAGATTAAAGGATTTCTTGAATAAGAGAATTCAACGAGCAACGGAAAAGATTGGGACCCCAGAACAAATCAATAATAATATTTTGCAGGAGCTTCAGGGTGAATCGTTTGCAGCGAAAATATCGATGATTTACGGCGATCGAACGCAAGTTGTGGCATCTTTATTAGCCATACCCTTATTTGCTTTTCTATTTGCCAAGGATCGAAGATACCAGATGACAGAATTGATTCGAACAAAACCAATGGATGCTTATCGTTATGTTACCTGTAGATATATGGGCTGTTATATTACATATATTTCGATGATTATTGGAATCGGCGTGATTTTAAATCTATGGTTATGTATTAATTTACATCAAGCGGGCTGGAAAATAGACGTGATTGTTATGTTTAAGGATATAATTGTGTTTATTCTTCCTTCGATGCTATTTATAACCGTTTTTATTGTTTTGATTTATTTTCTTTCTTCTAATGAGCTTGTGACTGTCCCGATCTGTTTAATATATATTATTTTTAACATTACAATGAAGGCGTTTACCGGTAAACACGATAATGATATCAATTGGTTTCAATATATTATACGTAATGAAGACGGAGTATCGCTGCCTGTGGACTGGAGTATGATTTCCCATCGTGTGCTTTATCTGGTTTTATTTATTGTATTACTAGGCGCGAGCTGCGTTATGTGGCAATCCAATAAAACTCGATTATGGGGGCGGGAGTAATGATATGCAAATTTGGACAAGTATACGCTATGAGTTGAAGATTATATATGCTCCAGTCAAATGGTTCATTTGTGTATTTTTTGTTATATTGATCCCATTTGTTTTTTATGCGCCAACACGGATGGATGTTATTAATTTATCAGAGATTTATGTGCCGTTAATCGGTATTGTTTTGTTTAGCGATATCATGCTTATTGAACAGACATATCATGCGGCAGAGATTGTCTATCTAGCAAAGCGTAAGCGAGCGATTTCTTTAATTATCCGTTTTTTGATCATGATTTTAATTTTGGCTGTTTCACTTGGGAGTAGTGTTTTACTTACAAATGCGGGTCTAATTTCAAGGTTGGATGAGGGGGATCGTATTCATTATTTGAATATGCTGGGGATTGTGGTACCAGGTTCACTTTTTGTGGGGAGTATAGGCATGACATTTGCCAATTTATTATCTTCTACTTCCATAGGTTACTTGATTGGGATCGTATATTGGGCGTACTGGATGATAAGTACAAGTATGGAGCAAATGAATCTATTGAACCTTTTCTCATTCGCTAACGGATATAGCTACACGACTTCTAAAATGATATTACTTAGTTGTGTTCTTGGTCTATTATTCTTAAATATGATTGTGTTAGAGTGGAGTCCACTACAAAGAAGAATAAGATTGAGTAAGAGAAAGGGAGAAAACAGGAAAAGATTAATCAAAAATAACTAGAGTCCTTTTGTCTTCGTTCTTATTTTGAATGTAACTTTGAAGATGCTACTAGAATGCCTCAGTACAAGATTCAGAGATACATATAAAAATATATTTACAGACTAAACTAGAATGGCATTGTATGAAGAAGCTGCTAAAAAAGCAGGGATGAGCCTTAATGATTTTATCCTAACGGCTATTGAGGAAAAAATAGAACGTGACAAACATCAAAGCTTTAACCTTACGAGACATAGGGGAACCAAATAACCTATGTTCCCATGGACAGTTCATTTGGAGTCCGTTGCGTTACTATACGTTGGAGTGAATGAATCGAAATGAAAATAAAGAAGACGCTTGGAATTCAAACGATCCGAGCGTCTTTTTGTCTTCATTCATAGTCGTTGTTATCTTATACTGTAAGTTTCTCAGCAGCCTCTTCCCTGTGGGTTCTTAATTGAACGAGTGGTTTCTTCATGCTTCTTTTGCTATACTCAAATAATTATTCGAAATCGCTCCCTTATTGCTATCGTGCATAAGGAAGGAGGGGAAATACAAGATGAAATTATTAGGCTTAAGTCGTTTAACGCTAAATAGCATCATAATCGGCGGGGTTGCTGGGCTTTTGACATGGAGCTTTTTAGCTGTTACCTCTTTAACGACCCGCTTTTTATGGGATACGATACCGAGTGTGGTTCATGTTCCATATTGGACCTTCATCGTGTGTTTAGTCGGAGGTATTTTGGTCGGATTATGTCAGAAGTACTTTGGTAATTACCCGCGTAATATGGAGGCTGTATTAGCAGAATTCAAGGCAACCAAAAGGATTGATTATAGTTCTACATTTAAAAGCGCGATCACTGCGCTTTGTGTTCTTTCATTTGGAGCCAGTCTCGGTCCCGAGGCGGCTTTGGTTGGCATTGTAGGCGGTCTTTCTACATGGGCAGGAGACGTGCTTAAATCTAGAGTGAAGAAAAAACCTGTCGCCAATGAATATGGAGATATCATCATCGAGTATAGTGTTGAGACAACAATTGGTATGATTTTCAGATCCCCGTTATTTGGTGTGACGACATTCTTTGAGGATCGGAAAGACCCTAAATTTATCAAGTTGATCAAGACACTTGTGTATGCCATAACGACGGCTGCTGGTTTTGGCGTATTTGTATTTTTATCCAAAATCGATAACAGAAAATTCACGATAGCTGATTTTGGTTCGGCAAGTATTGGTGGAGAAGAAATCATGGCGATCATCCCGCTGATACTGATCGGGGTATTGCTGGCCAAATTGTATGAGTTTTTTGGATCTATTTTTCATAAGGCACTCAAGCCGCTTGATCAGTATAAAGTTCTAAAAGCTGTGATTGGCGGATTAGCACTCGGGTTAATAGGAACGGTGCTTCCTCTGACTTTATTCTCAGGGGAGCATGAGCTGACAGAATTAGCGGCAGACTGGCCCCAGATGTCTATTTATTTATTATTGATATTAGGTATTGTTAAGTTATTCTTAACCGAATTTTGTCTATCCACGGGCTGGCGCGGAGGACACATATTTCCTATTATTTTCGCAGGGGTAAGTATAGGGTACGCAATGGCGTCGATCTTCCCAATAGATCCCGTAACATCTATTGCCATCGTCACGACTGCACTTACCAGTGCGATACTCAAAAAGCCAATCGCCGTTGTATTGATTTTAATGATGATATTCCCATTCGAACTAATTATCCCAATGATCATAGCGGCATATCTGCCGATCTATTTGTTCAAGCTGAAATGGCTGCAGGATGCTGACAATTAGGGCATGGATGGCGAAAAAAAATATGTATGATAACAGGCACCTGCTATATTGGCAGGTGTTTTTTTTTGCATTCTTGAGAAAAGATTCAGAATTTTCATGCGTTAGTCTTCAATTTTCAGGATTAAGATGGAACATATTCAGTGACTTGAAGTAGGAGGGATGCAGATGAGACTGTTGGAGATCGTGTTGATTGCGGTCAATTTTGGATTGTTGTTCTGGGCAGTGATAGCGAACAGTAAGGTCGGGAAGACCTTTGTGATCCCGTTGGTGGTCGCCTTTGGTTTGGTGATTGCACAGGTTGCCGTGGAAGGTGCACGATGGGAGATGATTCCGGCTTATTTGACGCCATTCGTATTAATGGCATATTTCTACATGGGTAAACGGAAAGAACGACGCAGAAGCCCGGTCGCTTTCTCGATACAGATGGTATTATTGATCATGTTTCTGCTCGCTTCCATAGCCCCGCCTTGGTTGATGCCGATATTCTCGTTCGAGAAACCGACGGGGCCTTATGCGGTCGGATCAACCGTGTATCATTGGGTGGATGAACAACGACATGAACCTTACTCGGAGAACTCGGCTGACAAGCGTGAACTGATGGTACAAGTGTGGTATCCGGTCGCCGAAGGAAGCAAGGGAGAGCAGAGCAGTTATCTCCAGAACGCTTCGACCATGACGCAAGCCATATCAACGAACATGATGAACCTTCCAGCTTTTACACTAAACCATTTGAAGCTGATTAAGACGCATTCGATGTTGGAAGCCAAGCTATCCGACTCGGAAAGCCGTTATCCTGTATTGATTTTTTCTCACGGGATGAACGGATATCGCAATCAGAATATGTTCCAAATGGAGGAACTGGCAAGCCACGGTTATATCGTGATGGCCACGGATTATACCTATGAAGCGGCTGCCACCGTGTATCCTGACGGACGCGTAGCGCCAAATCGAACCGATCCCAATCTGACTTCCAATGCCGAGTACACCAAGCACATCTCACTATGGACGGCCGATGCCACCTTTGTGCTTGATCAAGTAGAGAAGCTGAATCGGAATGATCCAGCTGGGCGTTTTACCGGCAAAATCGATATAGATCGAATCGGTATGCTTGGACATTCATTCGGTGGTGCCGTTACGCTGCAGATGGTCAAGAATGATCCGCGCGTGAAGGCTGCCCTGAGTATGGACGGCGGATTTTATGGTTCTCCGGTTTCCGATAAAGGACTTGGCAAACCGTTTCTCATGATGTATTCCGAGGAAACCAACAATAAGGTGATGACCTCTTACGATGATGTTGCCAAGCAGTTAGGCGGGGTAAGCCGCGAGGCGTTTGAAGCCCCAAGGAAAGACTATATTCAGAAATCGGGCTATGCGCTGGCAGGCGGCGGCCTATCCTTACTTATTCCAGGTTCCAAGCATGCAAGCTATTCCGATCTCGCGTTATTCTCTCCACTGCTGGGGTTGAACGGACCAGACCCACGGCGGGATCATCGCATCGTGAACGAATTCAGTGTTGCTTTTTTCGACCGGTATCTGAAAGGAAAGGACGATTCTACGCTGCAAAGCTTAGCCGCCAAATATCCGGAAGTGAATTTTAAGGTGAACCCATAGGTTGAAACACAGAAAAAGAAGCTTCCAATCCACATCTGAAATGGGTATGGAAGCTTCTTTGTTTTGGCATGACCTTACTTATAATTAAAAATCTCCCTCACCACATTCTTCGCCATGGCGATCTTCTGAGGGTTCTGCTGATTCAGCATATATGTAATTTCCTGAATATCTGACTGCGATTTCTCGGTATTATCTTGATTGATCGGGGTGAAGAGCTGCGAGATGTCTACATCGAGCGCTTCCGCAATTTTGGCGAGGTTCAATAACGCGACGTTCTTCTCACCGCGTTCAACCTGTCCGACATAGGAAAAGTGAAAGCCGCCTTTTTCGCCGAGCGCTTCCTGCGTTAGTCCCTTTTCTTTCCTCAGTTCGCGAATGCGCGCCCCAACCCGAAGAAGTATTTCTTTATCCGTCATTCCTTCCACACCTCTCTACTAGAAAGTGTAGATAAAATACGACCCACCATACACCATCATTTAGATATCATAAATTATACTTATTAATATCATTTTGTTGTATAATGGGATATAAAGGTAAGTATTTCCACGATTCGCCAAATCATAACCGCGCCCGTTGAATCGTGCAACAATCCGAGTGGGAGCTGAGGCATGTGAATCATTCAACCATCAATGATGAATGCAGAGATCATCGCTCAATCCAAGCCAAGACGATTAGGAAGCTGCAGCAGCTTTCGCAAGACTATATGAATGCGGCAACCCGCTATAATCACCCAGCCTCTGTTCATATGTGCATCTTATTCAGTGATCGTGCAATAGAGTATTTATTGAAGGCGCTGTACGTGGAGCGGAATAGCAGTATGGCACCTCCGGCATCTTTTTCGCTAAGTGATGTCATTCTACTGCCTGCGCTAGATTCTGGTCTCGATTTGAACATGATGACCTTGATTTACAATATTCATTTTCTGGCCGGTTGTAATGACCTCTCGCTTCTTCAGCAAATGGATACCCCTCAACTAACAAAGCTGCTGAACTGCGTGAACGATATCCATCTGCAGTTATCCGCAAGGATTGCAACGTAACGCTTCGAGTCACCGGGGGCTCTTTACTTTCCCGCATATTTCCAACATACTAAGAATAGAAGGAAGCCAAATCGTGCAGGATAACATCGATTGACATGGAATGGTGTCGAATGATGTTCTGATACGGTACAAGCTTACCTTTCATCTAGACAAGCGAATAAGGGAGAGTGATCCGAATGTTAAGTGAGAAGCTGCTCGCGAAGTTGAACGATCAAATGAATTATGAGTTTTATTCCGCGCAGGTGTATCTGGCGATGGCGGCGTATTGTTCTTCGGAGAGTTTTGATGGGTTTGCGAATTTCTTCATCATGCAGTCGGAAGAAGAGAAATATCATGGAATGAAAATTTTCCATTTCATAAATGCACTAGGCAAACGCGCCGTCGTTACAGGCATGGAGAATCCTCAGAATGAATACAGCTCCTTGCTGGATGCCTTCGAGCATGCCTTCGAGCATGAGAAGACGGTAACGAAGCGCATCTATGAATTGTCTGATATCGCGTGGGATGAGCGGGAGCATGCAACGATCAACTTCCTCAAATGGTTCATTGATGAGCAGGTAGAGGAAGAAGCAACCTTTGATAGCATCATTCAGAAGCTGCGCCGTATCGACAACGACAGCAACGCGTTCTATATGCTCGATTCCGAGCTGGGTAAGCGCACGTTTACGCCAGGCCAAGAATAAGCATACACCACTTGAGAAGCTGTTTTCCCGTGAGGGAAGGCAGCTTCTTCTGCATGCTCTGAGCTTATTTCTGCTTCACGAGAACAAGGCCGATCGCGATGACGCCGACACCCACCCATGTCTTCCAATTGGGAATTTCCCGAAGGAATAGATATCCCATACCGATCGAGATCAGCACCTCGATGCATTTGGCAGTCACGAGGACATAGCTCAGATTGTGAGCGGCTTTCACGCCGAATTTCACGCCGTATCCGACACTTAGATTGGCTGCTAAGAATACCGGAAGCATCATGAGTTGGAATTTGAAGGTGGTCCAGAACATTGGATCAATATGCTTGCTCTGATACGAGAAAATAAAGTTAATGACGGTTAATCCTCCGAATAGGAGTACAACGCTATATAGGTAGAACATGACAACCTCCTGAAGAATACGTGCAAGTATCTTCTTAATGTTTCCTACGTGCAACTTTCTTATCCCTATGCAGGAAATATTGCCTCTCTCTAGCGTCATCCCATTCTGCTACAATAGGGGATAGAGAATGAGATAAAACCTTATAGGAACGATGTTGATGATGAAAATAGAATTAGGACAACGAAGTATCGAATGTCATGTAGAATACGGACCACGCAAAAAGCTCTCGATCCATATCGACCCTTCGGGTCTCATTACGGTGAAAGCGCCGAACCATACAAGCGACGATGTCGTGATGAGCGCGGTGAAGCAGCATGGAAGCAAGATTGTGAAGCAATTGCAAGCAATTGAGGCGGCTCGGACAGCTCCGAAGGTCAGAGAATACCAAGAGGAAGGCAAGTTTCTGCATCTCGGGAAATACCATGCGCTGCATGAATTGATCGAGACGAATGGACGAACGGAAGACGAGCTTCAACACGACCTGAAGAAGTTCTACTTCGCAAGCTGTAAGAAGGTGATTGGGGAGCGGATCAAGATCTATCAGAAGCAGCTGAAGGTCACGCCGAAATCTTACATCATTGAGGAGTCCCGAACGAAGTGGGGAAGCTGCAGCTCGGCTAAGCATCTCACCTTCAATTACCGACTGGCGATGGCACCTATCGAAGTCATCGATTATGTAGTCATCCATGAGCTCTGCCATCTCCTGCATATGAATCATGATCGATCCTTCTGGCGGCGCGTCGGAAGCGTCATGCCGGATTACAAAGCGAAGGAAGCGTTCCTCGCAAGGTATGGACAAGCTATGACGTTGTAATACTTGCAAGAATGAATGAGTAGGAGAGGGGACGCTACTATGGACGGGAACAAAACGACCTATGAATCGATCGATCATTATATTTCAACCTTTCCGCCGGACATTCAGGAAATCCTAGAAACGATCCGACAGGTCATCCGAGAAGCTGCACCCGAAGCGACGGAGAAGATCAGCTATCAGATGCCGACGTTCGCGCAGCAGGGCAATGTGGTTCATTTTGCCGCGTTCAAGAACCATATCGGCTTCTATCCGGCTCCGAGCGGGATCGAGGAATTCGAGCAGGAGCTAGCTCCTTACAAGGCAGGCAAAGGGACGATTCAATTCCCGATCGGCCAGCCGATGCCGATGGAACTGATCGCCAAGATCGTGAAGTTCAGGGTCGCGGAGAACCTCGCGAAGGCTGAACAGAAAGCGGCGAAGAAGAAAAAATAATTGGAGTATAGACGGTGAAATTGTAAATGACTTTACATCACCGTCTTTTTTTCATTGTCGATGAAGTTAAATAAAGCTTGCAGGTGACGCAGCGTCACCGAATACAATAGGAATCACGAGGAGGAGGAGTGCGTGATGCCAGAGGAACACCATTACTTCACAACGGGGCAACTTGCGAAGCGAACGGGGATGACGCTAAGAACGCTTCGCTACTATGACAAGATCGGATTGCTGAAGCCGTCAGAGCACAACCATGCTTCTGTCCGCCTCTACAGTAAGGAAGATGTGGCACGGCTGCACAAGATCCAGATGCTTAAGTACATCGGGTTGTCCCTGGCCGAGATCAGACAATATATCCAAGATGACACCACCCCCGAACAAGACCTGGGAAGTTCATTGAAGATGCAAAAAGAAATCATCCAATCCCAAATTGCTCATTTGCAGTACGTATCCAAAGCCATTGAAGAAGCACTGGGGAAGGTGGATGAACAGGGACAGCAAGTCGATTGGGAAGGTGTAGCGGACGTGATGCGAACGATTCATAAGGAGAAGGACTGGAGTGAGCAGTACCATAATGCGGTGCGGCTGCAGGCGAGAATGCGCTTGTATGATCAGTTTAGTTCGAACAAGACTGGATGGCACCGGTGGTTCTTCGAGCATCTGGGCTCGCTTCCCCATCTCAAGGTATTGGAGCTCGGCTGTGGTGATGCGGCCTTATGGCGAAGGAATACGGACCTCATTCCAGAAACCTGGAGCATTACGCTTACGGATCTATCGGCAGGGATGCTTGAGCAGGCGCGGATGAGCTTGGGTGCTCACAGCGGACGGTTCAAATTTCTGCTTGCCGACGCCCAGGAGATTCCTTTCCACGACAACGAGTTCGATATCGTGATAGCCAATCACATGCTGTATCATGTGCTCGATATGAATCGTGCCGTATCCGAGATGCACCGTGTGCTAAAGACTGGCGGCTGCTTGTATGCTTCTACGATGAGCACAAGTCATTTGCAAGAAATCGAGCAGTTGACCCAAGCTTTCGATCCGCATATTCAGGTGCTTGACCCTGTGATGGAACGATTCCAACTCGATAACGGGAGAGACACGCTGCAGGCCAAGTTCACCGTGATCGAACAGATCCGGTTCGAGGATTACATGCTGATCGACGAGGTGCAGCCGCTCATCCAATACATAACTTCAACACCGATGAATGCAAGGAAGGTTCTTGTCGGTACGAAGCTCGACCATTTCACGACTTATTTGAAGGGTAAGATCGCGGAACAAGGCAGTCTCTACATCACGAAGGATACGGGATTCTTTTTGGCCAGAAAAACGGATGAGGATAAGGGGAGATAGGGATGAAACCGAACATTGAAATCGTGAAAGAAGAGATTTTATCGAACAATTGGTACGTGCTGAAAAAAATGACCTTCAAGTATCAGAAGCGTGACGGCAGCTGGGAAACGCAATCTCGAGAAGCGTATGACCGCGGCAACGGCGCTGTGATTCTGTTGTATAACCGAGAGAAGCAAACCGTAATTCTAACCCGTCAATTTCGGATGCCGACGTATATGAACGGCAATGAGACGGGTCTGCTTATTGAGGCTTGTGCAGGGCTGCTGGATAAGGACTCGCCGGAGGACTGCATTCGCCGTGAAACGGAAGAGGAAACCGGCTACCGGGTCTCCAACGTGCACAAGATTGGGGAGGCTTATATGTCCCCGGGATCGGTGACGGAAATACTCTATTTCTTCGTGGCAGAATATACGCCGCATATGCAGACGGGTCAGGGCGGAGGCGTAGAACAAGAACAGGAAGAGATCGAAGTGCTGGAGCTGCCCTTCGGACAAGCCCTGAACATGGCGGAGAACGGTGAAATACGCGATGCGAAAACGATCATGCTGCTGCAATATGCCCAGCTGCACGGGTTGCTTCATCCTGTGGGCCAACCTCAGCATATACTAATCGCGGGGCCTTATCGTTCCAATACGGGAGACGATTCGGAGCTAATCGAGGCCAATATGCGGCTGATGAATGAAGCGGCCTTGCGGGTGTATGAGATGGGGCATCTGCCGGTTCTCGGCGAATGGTACGCCCTGCCGCTCATGGAGACGGCCGGTTCGCGCCGAATCGGAGATGAGATATTCGAGCGTATGTTCCACCCATCGGCCGTTCGGCTGTTATCCCATTGTGATGCAGTTCTTAGAATAGGAGGACCGTCCAAGGGTGCCGATGAGATGGTAAGAACTGCTGAGGCCAAGGGGAAAAGGGTATACCGCGATCTCGATGAAATTCCAGTACTGGCTTAGGTAGGTGTCGCGTCAACAATCCTTGGTGGAAGCATCAATAAAAGCAGCCCAAAACTGGAATAATACAGTTTTGGGCTGCTTTTATCTGTTATTCATCGATCGTTTGTTAATAGGGGACTTAGGTGCGTAAAATATTAGGTTCTCGTTCGAACGGCTAGCCCACTAAATGAAATCGGACCAACAACATCAGCTCTGGTATTTGCAGTCAGGTTTTCTGCGGTTACTGTGTAGACATGATTACCTGATCTTACATTTCGATCAATCGCCTGAAATGTAACAGCATAGTTTTGTTCTGAACCAGCTGATTCAATACCTTGTATTGTATTGAAGATCTGTACTCCGTCACGGAAGATTTTAAAGAGGATTTGAGCAATACCAGTAACCCCCCGTACACCAACAGTTGCTACTAATTCAACCCGATTAGGTTGAGCATTCACAGCGGGTATTCTTAATCGAATGGTTGCTAGGCGAGATCTCGCCGGTGAACGTCTGATAATAAATGACGTTGCTAAGTTGAATCTACGACGTGGCTGAACGGCGGCTTTATCTAGAATACGTACCAAAAAATCATCTCCTCTCGTTTGATATTCTAATAGTATGTTGGACAAAGGGAGAGTGATTGGACGACTTGTTAATCAGTTTCGAAATAAGTCAGATACATGAGATATGCAATTGCAAGCGTGAGTGAGAGTAACCGAACCGGAGCAGCTTGATCGAAGAAAATCGTGACGCTCCATCAGGGGAACATCGAAATGAAAAATCAGGTCGGCCAAGGTACGACCGTGGATGTTCATTTGCCTATTCGATAACATTTCGAAAATGGTAATGGAAAATACGGTTACGATCTGCCGAATTTGTGGTAGAATAACGAAGGACAATAACCCGTACACATTCAATTGGAGAAGTAGGGAACGTATGAGAGCCCTGCTTCTTTTTCATTTGAAGATGGTGGATACTGGATATAATAATAAGGAGAACAGGAATGCCAACGATTATTGCAAAGCCATTTGATCATGAAATGCAGAGATATCTAAGTGAAGTCACATCTGCTTATCATGCAGGGGAATTGAGCACGAAGGAGCTATCTGAATTACCGGAAGAGATCTATATCATTGAGGCGGAAGATACGATGGTTGGGTACGGGGTCGTGTGGGAATACGATAACGGGAAACAGCTTATTCAGAAAGCCGAACAAGATTATTTTAGCGCCGATGAGCGGTATTTGGAGAAGGACTTCTATATTGATATCAAGAACAAGAAGGACTTTATCTTCATCGAAGCCTTGGATGTGCTCAAGGAGTATGAGAGCAAAGGGTACGCGGCATTCTTCGTGAACTGGCTCAAAGCGAAGTATCCAAGCAAAAAAATGTATGTCTATACCCTGGATAAATCACGGAATTTCTGGTTCAAGCAAAATTTCGAGGTTCTGGGAAGCACGGCATGGATGACCTTTAATTAAGGTATTCTGTGAGATCAAATTTAATCGAGGAGTGATCGTCTGAGAAAGCATAAGCCTATGTCGTTTGACGACCTGTTGAAGGAATTACAAGGACAAAAGTCGGTAGAAGAAGAGCAGAAGGAGGCGTCGCTTGAAGCATTGTTCAATGACGCTTTCATGAACGAACATACCCGTTGCGAAAGCTTTGGGGAGTTTCTTGCGAAAGGGAACTTTCAGGTAAGTACGCGGGAAGATATCGATAACCTGCCTGAAGAGCTGTTCGATCGGCATGTTGCTAGGGAGACGGACTTCCCGAATTGGACGTCCATGCTGAATGCAGCGACTTCGGCGCATCGCGGTAATTAGGATAAGGTCAGCCAGATATTTCTGGTTGGCTTTTTTCGTTATCATCGTTCATCTAGGTCTAACGTAGGGCACCTTCCGCAGGTGTCTTTTTTCATTCGCTAAAATTCATCATAAAAATACAGCATTCGACGGTAATCCAAAATTTTCACTTAGTTCTGATAGCCGATGGTGAGAATAACGCCTTGTATGGCACAGTAATACCAAGTCACATTTGAAACCGCATTCATAAATCTAGAATTTCATCCAAATCGGGAGGGAAATGAATGAAACGAAACAGGAGACAAGGGATTGCCGCAGCAGTAGCACTACTGATGGTACTGTTATGGCTGCCGACAGCCGAGGCCGCCAAAGACCAGCCGGAATTGCGAAATCTCGCAGCAGGCACCGGGTATACATGGTCGGAGCAGCCGGAGCCGAGCTATGGGGATGCTGGCAATAAATTAACGGACGGGAAGTACGGTACGACGGTCTTCACGGATCCGGCATGGGCAGGACATCTACGTAAGTCAACGCGAAGCGTCGTATTTGACCTTGGGGAGAAGAAATCGATTGCACGAATTAGTGCGAATTTCCTGCAAGATTCATCGGTCGGTATCGCCTACCCGAATACAGTGTCCATGTACGCGTCGAATGATGGCATACAGTGGGGCAACCTGGCACATATTCCGAGCCGAGAAGTCAGATGGGCCGATGTTCCTGCGAGCACCCAAGCTTATGTCTGGGATGGCAGCAAGGATGGGTTAGCCAAGCATCATCCGAACGCCACGATGGCTTATGCCCAGTATGTGAAGGTTACGTTTACGACCGATGTGTTTGTGTTCGTGGATGAGATCGAGATCTGGGGGACGGACGGCAAAATGAACAAAGCCAAGCAGGTATCTGCGGATCGGCTTGCATTTCAAGAACCAGGGAAAGCAACTGGCGGCATGCGCAATCTCGTACTGCTGAATAACGGGAACGGTCCGGGCGGTTCCGGCAGCTGGACGAAGGATACCCTGATGCCGTATATCAGCTATGTGAATAAACAAGGCGAACCGCAGGATTGGTTGTTCGACGGGGTACTGTTCCACAGCGTTCAGTCGCCTAGCGGGAAGGATTTCACGAAGGGCACCGCTACCCTTAGCGATTGGATAGGGTATCTGGACAAGATGTTCGCGGATCAAGGGGATCTGCAGCAGTTGAACGAAGCGGTGATCGAAGCGGGTACGAAGCTCGGTGAACGAGGACATAAGGAGAATGTCGTGTTGATGATACCAAATCCGGGCGATACATTAACGGATTTCGGCGATGTGGACGGCGATGGCGTGACGGAAAATTTCAGTTCTGCAGCCATTGGTGCAGAAGCGGCTTATGCCAATAAGCAAAAGGCGGTCACCTGGTGGATTCAGCAGATCAAGCAACGGTGGAAAGAGGAGAAATATTCGAAATTAAAGCTGAACGGCATCTATTGGACCGGCAAAAGCATCAGCACCTCCGATTTACTGGAACCGAATCTGATTCAAGAGACGAGCAAGCAAGCGCATAAGAAGGATCTGAACTTCTACTGGATGCCGAGCTTCCAAGGCAACCGGAATTACGATGGAGAGGCGCTTGGCTTCGATGCAGCGCTGCTAGATTCGGGTGCATACAACGCTTCATCGGTGACACAGCGCTTGGAAGATGCCTCAGGTCTAGCAAAGCAGTATCAGATGGGGCTCGAGCTGGCGTTCGATGAGCAGATCAACACCGACACGGACCGACGTGAGCGGTATATTGATACACTGAACGGCGGTATCGACTATGGCTATATGGGTAACGCTTTTAAGGCCTATGATCAAGGCAAGACGACATTACTCAGCAGCGCCAAGAGCTCGGACCCGATGGCACGGCAGAATTATGATCTTATGTATCAATTCGTGACAGGGACGTATGCGAAGCCAAGGCCATGCATGAAGAGTCCTGAAGGGCCAGTGGCGCCTAATGCGGCACAATATGTTGTGAAATGCGGCACTGAAATTACGATTGCTCACAAATACAATGATCAGAGCGACATGTGGATCGTATTCGACCGGTTCGGCGCGAACAAGCTGGAGGGGCTCAAGGAATGGAGGCTCGCACAAAATTCGGAAGCGAGCGTCAATCCCGACATGTCGCGACCATCGACGCTTCTCCAGGCGGATGTATCGGACTGGATCGGGCCTTACGTCGTGAGAGCAAATGCGAACGGCAACGGCAATCCGTGGGATTTCACGGGAGGCAATCACAATTATGATGGCGGCAGCACCAGCTCGCATACGGGCACGACGGAATCGTTCCGCGTGTGGGCGGACGGCGTGGAAGTCCAGGACGGCAGCGTGACGGCGAGCGTCTACACGAAGATCGAAGTGGTTAATCTGATCCAAGCTTATAACACGAAGGAAGCTGATGGTTCCGGAAGACCTGTGCTGCGGGAAACCGTCACGTATGAAATTTCGAACGGTCATGTGCAGGTCCATAACGAGATCGAAGCGCTGGAAGACATCACGTTCGATACGTATTACGGACTTCAGTCGGTGAATGGTGCATGGAACGATACGGTTCGCTATTATGCTGGCGAACAAGAAATCGCTTCAAGCCCGGCTAATATGTATAGCGATTCGGGCACGAAAGCGGTGAACCCGAACGTAGACAGTTACTTGCTTAGCTCCGGCGATCAGGGCGGATTCAAGCATATGCTGCGCGTTCGCCTCGATCGACAGTATGGTCTAGGTGCATTAGCGAACCTTGCGGACCATATGCCTGTCATCTTCACACAGGAATACGGAAAAACCTATTTCTTGCAGATCAAAGGAACGACACCGGAGCTTAAGCAAGGGGAGAAGTTCGCATGGCGAGGCAGCTATGACTTCTATTCCGAGAATCTATCTGCATTACAATAATACGAAGCGCACGGCTCTCATGAGGAGCCGTGCGCTTTTTCATGTCTTACTGACCAAGCCTCTCTTCAACGCCTGCACGCAGCCGTTCCTTCCTCCGATTCGTGATTGGCAGCAACATGCGCTTACTCCATCGTGCGAGCACAGCGAGTGTGGTCGCATCCACCCATCGATAGAATAGATGGGCGCAAGCGAAGATGACGGGCGTCGTGATTAATACCGTAAGGACTACGCTAATGGAGTATGGGAGCAGGGGCTGGAGCTGAAGGAATAGAAAGCTGCCGAAGGAGCAGAGGATCGTAAAATGGACGAGGTAGAGCGAAAAGGATATTTTGCCGAGATATGAGAATAGTGTGCGGCTGAAGAGTGCTTTCAACCAGGGGGAATTCAGTAAAGCGATTAAGATCAGGAAGGAGCCGATGACATGGTAGAACGGAAAGTATGCGAACCCCGACCCCGGCTGCCACACGAGTAGGGCATAGATCGTCCCTTCAACACCTAGATACGGGAAGGAGCCCAAGTAAAGCCCTGCAACGAGGAGCAAGAAGTTCATCCAAGGACGACGAATCAAATCCAACCAATTCCGACCGCTGTATACCAGATCACTCAGCAGCATGCCGAGCACGAAGCCTAGATAATAGGAATCGATGAACAGCCAGCCGAGAACCAGATAGACGAGAAAGCGCAGCTTAAGTCTACCGACGAGCAGCAGAAATGCGAAGATGAGGAAGGAACCGAACAGTTCATAGGTCATGGTCCATAGCACGGGATTATACGTCATGCCATACGTGAAGAAGGTATGATAGAAAGCTTCCTGGATCATGACGAGAAAGCTAGCACTGGCGATAGAGGGATCAGGCATCGAAGATAGGGTCATGCCGCGAATGTCATCATAGTATCCGAATCCGAAGACGATCACGAGATAGGCGAGTACAACGGAGAGCACGGCAGGCACAGCCAATCGAAAATATCTTCGTAAGGCGGAGGCGTAGACGGGAAGCGAATCCTTCGTACGAAAATACCGATAACTGAGCACGAACCCACTTAAAACGAAGAATAGGCAGACCGAGAAGTTGCCGTTGAACAGCAAATTGATCGGTGTTACCGCAGCGTAGCGCTCGAAGGCGAAATGCTCAATCTCAGCTCTGCCTTCAAAGACAGACGGAGCAAATACTTGAAAATAGTGAGAGACAACTACGACACATGCTGCCAATCCTCGTAAACCGTCTAAATAAGCGATTTTGGATGTCATAGCAAGCTCAGCTCCTTTCGTAGAAATGCGATATTCTGCATATACATGGAATAGACCGTACACATTGTGAGTGTTGTATAGGATAATTATGGGAAGAGGGAGAAATGAATGACTTTGAAATTTCGATAAGGGGGTTCATCGCGCATATGAGATCGATAGATATAGAGGAATTGACGCGCTCTGGGGTTATTTATTTCAACTCAAAGCTCGAGATGCTGGAGGATCTGCATTGCAAGATGTACAAATTGGACAGGCTTCATAACCTGTGGACCCATTTCCATGATTACTTTCAGATTTGGTATGTGTCCAAAGGCGAATTCATCCATACGGTGGACAACCGACCCTATACCATCAGGAAAGGTGATCTATTCGTCGTAGCCCCTTTTACTTTACATAGCATCCATGTCGAGAGCGATCGAGAGATGGAGATCATCGGCTGCGAATTTATGCCGGGCTTCGTGAATGAACGGTTTGATGATCAGACGGCGGATCAGGCGTTTTTCGATGCCGGCTATTTGGAGCACTTCTGGTATAACGACGCCACCGCGCAATCGCAAATGGCATTAGACGGCGTAACGGAAGGAAGAATTCGAAATCTGATGCTAGAAATGCTGAGCGAGTATGAGAGACGCACGCCTTTTTTTCAAATGGTGCTGAAATCAAATCTATTGGTTATGCTCTCGATCATCATTCGGCAAGTGAATGGCGACGTGGTTCGAGCAGGCTTCGAGAAATCCGAGAAGTACCTAGATATCATGACACGCGTCGTAGACTATATTCATACGAACGTGCATGAAGATATTAAGCTGGAGCATGTCTGCACCATAGCGAATATGTCGAAGTCGACCTTCTGCAGCTTGTTCAAAGAGTGGACAGGCAAGACGTTCAACCGCTATCTAATTGATCTGCGGATTCTGAATGCCATGACGTTGTTGCAGCGGCCAACCTTATCGGTCACGGATGTGTGTTACGCGACGGGGTTTAATGAGCTGTCTTATTTCTGCAGAATCTTCAAAAAGTACACGGGAATCTCTCCCAATCACTTTCGCAAGCAGGCGATTCGAAAATCGTGAAATCATACGATAATCCTATTTTTGAAGACGATAGTGAAATGAACTAAAACGCTTACATGATAACATGTGGGATATTGATAGCCTGTAGCGGATACGAGTCGTTGCTATCAACCAAATGATGGGGTGAGGTTTCTACGGTTTTGCACGAAATTAGCAAGAATCAAAGGAGGAACGGGCGGCATGCAAAGAAAACCATGGCTGTGGGGTCTAGTTCTTGTTCTTATGATTTCGGTTGCATCAGGCTGTACGGGAAAAGAAACTCAGAATGCTAACAATCAGTCAGACGGTTCCAAGGGTGGTGAATCAACCAAAGGCGCTGTAGAGCTCAGCTTCTGGTACGGCTGGACGGGGCCAGAAGCGGCGGCGCTCGAGAAGATCATTGCGAAGTGGAATGCGGCGAATCCGGACATCAAGGTCAAGGGGCTGTCACAGAGTGACTATCAGAAGCAGCTCACCGCGATTACGGGAGGCAATCCGCCGGACATTGCTTCGAATTTCGGGCAGGATGTTGTGCCTTGGGGCGAACGCGGGGCGATGATGCCGCTCGACGATTACATCAAGAAGGACGGTGTCGATCTCAGCGATTATATTACAGCCGCACTCAGCACGTCACAAGGGAATGGCAAGACGTATGCGCTGCCGATTGCGATGCACACCACGATGTTGTTCTACAACAAAGATGTCCTGGCAAAAGCAGGATTCGATGGTCCGCCACAGACAATCAGCCAGTTGAAGGAGTATATCACGAAGCTCAGCGTCAAGCAGGACGGAGGGAGGTTGCAGCAGCTGGGATTGTGGCCTGGGGTAGATGCGTTTACCTTCACGAATGCATTCGGGGGTTCTTATTATGATGCTGATGCGAAGCAAGTGACGCCTGACAATGCAGGTGTGAAATCCGCAATCCAGCTGGCCAAAGGCATATGGGACCAATTCGGACCGGAGGAGCTGGATCGTTTCGCATCCGGGCTTGGACAGTATATGTCCGCTCAGAACCCGTTCTTCACGGGCAAATATGCGATGACGATCGACGGGGAATGGCTGCCGACCTTCATCAAGCAGTTCGCTCCGAACTTGAACTATGGCATTGCTCCGATTCCGTATGATGATAACAATCCGAATCTCAAGAATCCAGGTAACGTCACAACCAGCGTATTCTACATTCCGAAAGGCGTGAAGAACCCGGATGCGTCTTGGAAATTCCTGAAGTGGCTGACCGAGCCGGAGCAGATGGGGGAATTCACTGCAGCGCTTGGGAACCTGCCGACGAGAGCATCGTTATTGGATGATCCGATCTATACGAATGTCCCAGGGTTCAAAGAATTCCTAGCCTATTCGCAAAGCCCGAACCTGCACTCGTTCCCTGCCACAGCGTTCGCGAATGAATATATGACGGAGTTCACGGACCAATATAACGCAATCCTGAGAGGAAAGATCGGTATCGATGAAGGGCTCAAGAAGGTGAAGGATAAGATACAGCCATTGGTCAAATAGGAGCTTGTAAACCAGGCGGATCTATTTCAGCCGATCCATGTTGGTCGGAATGCTGGATTAGATCCGAGACCTAAGAAAGGAGTACAAGTCGATGAGTGACTCCGCATCCATGAAGCTGTCTGCGAAGCGAAAGGGTTGGACGAGAAGGGAATGGCGCTACTTCTGGCTGGGACTCCTCTTTGCATCTCCGTGGATTATCGGATTTCTGGTCTTTACGGTGTATCCCTTCTTCAGCTCCCTGTACTTCAGCTTGACGACATACGATTTGTTCAATTCGCCGCAGTGGGTAGGGCTGGATAATTACAAGCAAATTATGACCGACGAAAGGTTCTACAAATCGATTAATAACACCTTGTTTATGGCTTTCATTTCGGTGCCAATCTCGCTCGCCAGCTCCTTAATCATTGCGCTCATGCTGAACTTCAAGGTGAAAGGCATTAATTATTACCGCACGATTTTCTATCTTCCAGCCGTTATTCCCGTCGTGGCAAGTGCGCTGCTCTGGACATGGATGCTGAACCCGGATTTTGGTCTGATCAATATGTTCCTTCGCACGGTAGGCCTTCCCGATCCGGCATGGCTGATGGACCCGCGATACACCAAGCCATCCTTGGTTCTCATGGGGTTATGGGGTTCCGGAGCGGGAGCGTTGATATTCCTCGCAGCGCTTCAGGGGGTGCCGCAGCAATATTACGAAGCCGCTCAGGTGGATGGTGCGAACGGGTGGCATCGCTTCTGGAGGATAACGATCCCGGCGCTATCGCCAATCATCTTATTTCAGCTCATCATGGGTCTCATTGGGGCATTTCAAATTTTTACGGAGTCTTATATTCTTGCCGGGGGCAAGTCGGTGAGCGGTTCGATCGGCGGACCGGATCAATCGCTGCTGTTCTATGCGGTCAATCTATACCAAGAAGCGTTCATGAACCTGAAGATGGGTTACGCTTCCGCGCTGGCTTGGATTCTATTTATCATCGTGATGGCCATTACCCTCGTGCTCCTAAAATCGTCCAGGCGATGGGTCTACTATGGAGGTGAATAGCGGATGACAGCTAAGCTGTTGCGAACTAAGATCCTGCCGCATATGGTGCTTATCTTATTTTCGATTTTCTTTCTATTCCCATTTGTATGGCTTGTATTCACTTCGCTGAAGACGTCGAATGAGATCTTTGCTATGCCTCCGCGCATTTTGCCTGAGGCGTTCCACTTTGAAAATTACCTAGCGGCCTTAGAGACGGTGCCGTTCCCACGCTATATGTTGAATACGCTCGTCATCTGCGTGATCTGCATCGTGGGGCAATTGTTCGCCGCACCACTCGTTGCGTATTCGATCTCACGCATTCCATGGGTGGGGAGCAAAATTATTTTTGCAATCGTCCTCGCGACGATGATTCTGCCATCTCAGGTGCAATTGATTCCGCAGTATATTATTTTTACGAAGCTGGGCTGGGTCAATACGATTCTGCCGCTCACGATTGGGGCTTTCTTCGGGGCACCGTTCTATATTTTCCTGCTGCGGCAGTTCCTGTTAGGCGTTCCGAAAGAGCTGTCTGAGGCGGCCAAAATTGATGGGGCATCCGAGTTCCGCATCTACAGGCAGATTATCCTGCCGACCTTAAAGCCTGCACTGGCCACGGTAGCGCTGTTCACCTTCGTCGGATCGTATACCGATTTCATGGGACCGCTCATTTACCTGAATGATGCGGCGAAATGGACGATTACGGTTGGCTTGCAGGGCTTCCAGCAGGATCACGGCGCGCAGTGGGAGCAGCTCATGGCGGCGTCGACGATTATGGCGATTCCTATGATTCTATTGTACTTTTTCGGACAAAAATATTTTATGCAATCCGGTTCGGCTTTCACTGGGTTCAAATAATTGGAGGGACGATTCAATGAGCAAGACCATTGTAGCAATTATCGGCTGTGGAACGATCGCGAATAGCGCGCATATTCCTGCGTATCTGGCGAATCCAGACGCGGAGATCAAATATTTCTGCGATATCCGCAAAGAAATGGCAGAGAAGGCGGTCGAGAAGCATGGCTGCGGCGAGGCGATCGAAGATTACCATATCATTCTGGAAGACCCGGAAGTCGAAGCGGTCTCGATCTGTACGCCGAACCATGTCCATGCATCCATTGCGATCGACTGCTTACGTGCAGGGAAGCATGTCCTCTGTGAGAAGCCGGCTGCGAGAACGTACGCGGAAGCGCTAGAGATGCAGAAGGTGCAGCATGAGACGGGGAAGACGTTGAACATCGGCGTCGTGAATCGCTTCAATAAAGGCGTCAATCTGATCAAGAACATGATCGACGACGGCGAGCTAGGCGAACTATATCATGTGTATGTTAGTTTCCGTGCACACCGTTCGATCCCGGGGCTCGGCGGAGACTTCACGACCAAAGCCGTTGCAGGTGGCGGAGCACTTATCGATTGGGGAGTACATTTCCTCGATATCGTCATGTATTGCACAGGCGATCCGCAGCCGAAGACGGTGACGGGGCAGGCGTACTCCAAGCTGGGCAAGGATATGCAAAATTACGCGTATCTCAATATGTGGGCAGGACCACCGAATTTCTCGGGAACCTATGATGTCGATGATTTCGTCACGGCGATGATTCGCACGGAAGGGCCTTCGATTACGATGAATGGGGCATGGGCGCAAAATATCGGCGTCGATGAGATGTATATCGATTTCCTTGGCGACAAAGCAGGCATCCGGCTGCAGTATGGCGCGGATTTTACGGTCTATAGCGCGAAGCATGGCGCGTTAATCGAGAGCACGCCGAAGTTCACGAAGAGCGATGCGTTCCAGAACGAAATCGACAGCTTCATCGCCTGCATCAAGTCAGGCGAAAAGCTGCCCGCCCACATTGACTACGCGATTATATCCTCCAAAATCATTGAGGCGATCTATCAATCGTCCGATCAAGGCGAGGAAATCTCCTTCGTGAAGCAGGGTGTTGTCCAATGAAGAAGATCGGATTCATTGATTATTATCTGGATGAGTGGCACGCCAATAATTACCCCGCATGGATACGAGAAGCATCCGGCGGGAGCATGGAGGTCGCTTACGCGTACGGCATGAAGGATGCCGAGGGCGGTCTTAGCAATGCAGCGTGGTGTGAGCGCCACGGCGTGACGCTGCTGCCAACGATTGAAGCGGTTGTGGAGCAGAGCGATTACTTGATCGTATTGTCTCCCGATCACCCGGAGCAGCACGAAGCGCTCTCCGAGCTGCCGCTCGCCTCGGGGAAGCCGACGTATATCGATAAGACCTTTGCCCCGGATCGGGCGACGGCTCTCCTATTGTTCGAACGTGCTGCGCAGCATGATACGCCACTCTATTCCTCATCGGCGCTGCGGTTCGCGACGGAGTATGTCGAAGCGGAACGTCAGGGAATTCGAGTTGTCTCCAGCTGGGGTCCCGGGTCCTTCGACAACTATTCGATCCATCAGCTGGAGCCGATCGTATCACTGATGGGGACGGATGCGCAGCGGGTGATGTTCATCGGAACAGAGGCCGTGCCAGCCTTGATGATCGAATTCTCGGATCGTCGGCAGGCGACGATTCAGCATCCGGGACCCGGATGTCCTTTTACGATGGCGGTGAACTACGATTCGGGGGATTGCAGCGTGATGCGGCCAGAGTCGGATTTCTTCCAATTGTTCATCCGTGATTTAGTGGCTTTCTTCGAGACAGGACGTGCAACAGTTCCTTCGGTTGAGACGATTGCGATTGTGACATGGATTGAATACGGCCGGATCGCGGCACAGCGTCCTTATCAGTGGATTGAGCTGCCGTAAGGCGGTAAGAAGCCTGTCAAAGAATTGCTCGATGAGCTGCAACAGAAGTACGGACAGAACTAAAACTAAATAAGATACATCACTAGTCATATGAACTTGATTAGTATGAACAGTCAGAAGTAAAGTGAACCCCTTAGAATGGACATTGGAATAAACCTCTGGTTTATCCGATGGAATTCTAGGGGGTGCATTTTTATGGCGATTTTCTCCGAGAGGAATTGTTCTTTCGAATTTGCCAAAATATTCCTAGTGGAGGGGCAAAAAAAATCTTTTTTCAGCCTCGATGGGACCAAAGGAGGTGTTGTGGTTACTCGGTTTATGGGCGGTTAGCCTTATTTATGATTGCATTAACAACAAGTCCAAACTGTTTTAATTTCTGAATAGTTCATTTTTTTTTACTTAAATAGTCTATCAAAGCTGCCGATAACTAGATATGTGGAGTCTTACCGCCAAATTTATCCCATACATTTTGCTGAATATATTCATTTTGGATGAAGATTCTTGTCCTGATACATAAAAAATTGCGCAAAAATAGCGGACAAATGATCGGATAGGGCCCCAGAACTATATTTGGGGAGGATGTACTGTAATGCTTAAAAGTCTTAAGCAAAAAATGATTATCATGATTTGCCTTCTGCTGCTTCTCAGTCTGGCTTCTGTCTCCATTGCCAGCTACCAAAGCGCTTCTGGCCTGTTGGAAGAAAGTATTGATAAAGAGGCGTTGCTCAGTGCGCAAAACTTGGCGATGAGCATCAATGAATTCATTGACGTTAAAATCGCTAAAGTGGAATCGATCGGAAAACTGATTACAGGGAATAAGGAAGAGGACTTAAAGCTGATTCAGAAGGCACAGGAGCAGAATCAAGAATTTGAAACTTTCTTTTTCTCGTATGATCTGACAGGTAAACATTTGATTAACTTCCTTGGAGAAACAACAGATGTGTCCGACCGTGCCCACTATAAGGAGGCTGGTAAGGGCGAGGGGAAGATTGTAGTCTCTGAACCTGTGGTGTCCAAACGCACCAAGAATAACATCGTTACGCTGATTATTCCGCTCATGAAAGATGGGAAGCAGTACGGTTATGTGGGATCTACGCTGCCGATAGATGAGGTTCAAAAGAGCGTGTCCACTCAAACATTTGGCAAGACGGGACATGCGTTTTTACTGAGCAAATCAGGTAAATTTATGTGGCATCCCAATAAGGAATTGGTACTTAAAAAGAGCGTCCAGGATCTAAATGTTGAGTCGATTAATTCTGCCTATAAGCAAGTAGTTCAGGGGAAATCAGGTGTAATTGACTATACCCAGAACAATACAAATAACTCGGGCGCCTACGCGCCGTCATCTTATAACTGGGGTGTGTTTGTTACTGCTCCAACGAAAGAGCTGAATGCTCCAATCGCCAAGCTGACCAACACACTTGTGATCATTTCGATCATTGCACTTATCGTAGCTGGTGTAGTTGCTTACTTGTTCACTATACGTCTTGTTCGTCCAATTCAGAAGCTGAACCAGGCTGTAAAGGAAGTCGCTGAGGGTGACTTAACGAAGACAATTCATGTGCATGGGAAAGACGAAGTGGCTGTACTGTCCGACGACTTTAATCGAACGGTATCTCACCTCAAGCATCTGATCGAGGGTGTAACAGAGTCCTCCAATCAGGTGATGAACGTCACGAATGTTGTATCTGCGGGGATTGATAGAACGAAAGACAGTGTCAACGTCATTGGTTCCTCCATTCGCCAAATTGCTGATGGAGCGATTACCCAAGCATCCAGCTCAGAAGAAATTGCTCTGTCGATGAATGATATGGCTACCGGCGTCATGAAGATTGCCGAAACTTCTTCCATGGTTTCCGAGGCTGCCCAGGAAGCAGCCGGTCATGCTGAGACTGGCGCGGCCGTGGTTGAACAAGCTGTTATACAAATCGGCAGCATTGGTGAAGGTACGGCCAAGGTAGGAACGGCTATTGAACGACTGAATGAACGCTCCCATGAAATTGAGGAGATTTTGAGTTTTATTACAGAGGTTACTTCTCAGATTCGTCTATTATCTCTGAATGCATCGATTGAGGCAGCCAGAGCGGGTGAGCATGGACGCGGATTTGCCGTCGTGGCCGAAGAGGTTAAGAAGCTCGCCGGACAATCGGAGGAGTCTACAGAGCAAATCGCACGTCTCATTACCGAGATTCGCGGGGATACGTTAAACGCCGTACAGGTAATGGATGTCAGCCGTAAAGATGTTCAGGAAGGCATTACCCTGATCGAAGAGGTACGCGAGAAGTTCGAGAACATTCTCCACGCTTCCCGCAACGTCGCCGAGCATATTCTTGAAGTGTCCGCCGCTTCCGAGGAAATGTCGGCAGGCTCGGAGCAGGTGAGTGCATCGGTTGAAGATCTGAAATCTATTGCAAGTCTGACTTCTAATGATGCAAGTAATGCGTCCAAAGCTGCCGAAGAGCAAATCGGATCGATCGAGGAAATCTCGTCTTCCGTACAGCAACTGGAAACAGTTGTCGGAGTACTTCGCAAAGAGCTGTCTAAGTTTAATGTTTAACCATCTATACTGCGGCTTCCAAGCCTATGCGTACAGCGGCTTAAAAGGGGGGATGCCTGTAAGAGATAGATTGGGCAAGAAGCAATAGTTAACAAAGCAACACGGTAACAAGGCTTAGAGGGCTGGTTGAACAGCCGTTTAAGCAGCAAGAAAAACTAAACAACAAGAAGAAATCGGAGGAACTAAGGAATGTTTAAGAATTGGAAAAAAGTATTACTAGCTGGGGTTGTCAGTTTGGCATTGGTAGGAACAGGTTTTACTGTAAACGAGTTGATTTCCTCACCAACCGCATCTGCAAAATCAGCTTCTGAGCAGGCTCCAGGACATGAAAAGAAAGCTGTTTCCCAGCTTGATGAAATAATTGATAGAGGGTACATTCGGGTAGGTATGACTGGAGATTATAAACCATTTACATATTTAAATCCTAAGACCAATGAGTACGAAGGCTACGACGTTGACGCAGCTAAGGAACTCGGCAAAGATCTAGGTGTTGAGGTGCGTTTCGTGTCCACGACGTGGTCTACGATGATGAAAGATCTGCAAGCTGATAAGTTTGACATCGCTGTTGGCGGTGTAACCCGTAATACGGCCAGACAAAAAACCGCTTATGTATCCCAAGGCTACATTTCTTTCGGTAAAGCACCTTTGGTTCGTGTAGAAGATAAAGACAAATATCTCACAATCGAAGACATTAATAAACCGACAGTTCGCATCGGTGTCAACCCAGGCGGAACGAACGAAGCATTCGTTCGTCAATATTTGACCAATGCTAACGTAACGGTTGTTCAGAACAACTTGGATATTCCTCACCTGGTGGCTGACGGTACGTATGATGTTATGATTACCGATACAATTGAAGCGATGACTTATGCCAAGGCTGATTCCAGACTGTATGCTGCTCTGACAGACAAACCTTTCACGAACAGTGAAAAAGGCTACATGATCCCTCGTGGTGACTTCGAATATGCTAGCTACCTGGAAATGTGGATGGATGAAATGAAGCTGCAAGGCAAATTCGACAAGCTTTATAAAAAATGGTTGGAGTAGTGTAACTACTGCTTAATTAGGAATCTCTCATAAGGGCTAGCGGTTTTTTTATTTTAAGGATAGAAGAGAGGATGAAAGTCGCAAATGACTTTCATCCTTTTTTTTTTTTGTCTTTTATCGGAAATTTACAGAATATTCATATCTGGATTAACTTGTTCGAATATGGAAGCTCTATAATACGAAACCGAACAACAAATGAGAGAGAAGAGCGAGGTAGGTTTCGGGATGCAACGATATTTAGGGATAAATGGGTATAAAATGATATTTTTATTTGCTTTGTCATGGTTTGTTCTAGGAATCTTACCGACTCCAGTAGGGGCGCATACGACAGCGGCAGGATATTCGGATATCACAGTGGAGAGTAAGGCTATGGAATATCATCTCTCTTTTCCGGAGAAAGATTTGATTAAGATTCTGCCTGTAGATCAAGACGGCGATGGTAAGCTGAGCGACGAAGAATTATCGAATTCAACCGATGAGATTGCTAGTGTCGTGGATGATAACCTGATCGTTACGGGGGACGGTAAGCTGGCGACTGGCATTGTTAAGGGTGCACAGCACGAGAAGCGAGCAAGCCTTGATATGATCGGGCTTGACGTTACCTATTCCTTCCCTGCCTCTATCGGAACCTTCCTCGTGCAGTATAACTTCTTTTGGTACAGTGGGATCGACGCCAATCATAGTAACTATGCAACAATTGATGTCGGGGGGCAGACCATCCAACAAGTGCTCGGAAGCCAAAATAGTATCATCCAAATCCATGGACCTTCGGCAGCAATAGCAGCAGATCAGGGAAATGCAAATACGAATGCGTCGTCCTCCTGGGCCGAAACGCTGGGGACGTATACATGGATGGGGATGAAGCACATTTGGTCGGGTATTGACCATATGTTATTTGTGTTTGGCCTGCTTCTGGTTTCTTACCGGAATCCGCGGAATATTATTGCGCTCATTTCCGCTTTTACCGTTGGCCATTGCATCACACTTGTCTTGTCTTCGCTCGAGATTGCATACCTTTCGCCCAAGATCGTAGAACCGCTTATTGCGCTGAGCATTTTATATATTGCAGTCGAAAATATTTGGAGAAAGCAAGAAAGCAAGCGAGTTTTCGTCACTTTATTATTTGGATTGGTGCATGGTTTTGGCTTTGCTGAGGTGCTAAGAGGTACGTTGTCCGGAAATATGGCACTTCCTCTATTTTCTTTTAACCTAGGTGTGGAGATCGGTCAACTTGCCGTCGTGGCGGTATGTATTCCCTTATTAAAATTTGCTACCAGTCGGATCCCGTCTAAAATCCATTGGACTCATTTCGCCTCCGGCTTGATCGGCTGCTTCGGGTTGTTTTGGTTTATTGAGCGGATCGTCATGCCATAGCTCCTTTACATATACTCCATATGGGATTGATCTAGATTTTACAATTGGAGATTAGAATACAACTGTAAAATCTACCATTTGGAATAGTTAAAAGGAGAGAGAAATGATCACATGCTAAGTAAACGCAGAAAATGGTTGTCTCTGGCTCTGTTAGGGAGCATGCTGCTGGGGATATTGCAGCCTGCACTTGTACAGGCGGGAGGGTTTGATTATACTGCTGTACCGAAGCTGCTAATTACGGAGCTTGTACCGGATACCTCGAACATACCAGAATTGAATCCGGACGGAACGCCTAAAGGGCCAAAGGATACGGTCGATGGTTATGAGTCTATTGAGATTTACAACAACACAAGCAAAGATATTGACTTCAGAGATTATAAGATTGTTTATAATAATGGCGATGATATTGACTGGCTTCTTGCAGATTCAGGATCACCTGTCATCATTCCTTCTCGCCAGTCTATTGTGCTCTGGGTATTGAATGGCAGCAATAATAACGAACCTGCCGATAATTTCAACCAGAATTACAGTGTAAATGGATATGTCTCTAACCTGATTAAAGGGACGAGTTTGTTCCGCATTAACGGGGGCGGGGGGATGGCTAACACAAGTACCCGCAGTGTGGCCATTAAATCGATTAGAGGCGTGGAGGTTGTAAAAGCTTCCTATACGGTTAGCAAGTCCAACGCCAATTACGGCATCCATTATAGCTATCCGATGGATGCAAGCAAGAACATGGCGATGGTAGGCGCACCGGTATCGCAGCCTGCATCTCCGGGAACCGTCGATGTGAATCAAGTGCCGGCGTTCCCATCGGATATTGGGGAGCCTCCTGCGAATACCGTCCTGGAATTCCAGCATACGGCGGCAGCGTCGGTCCCTGTGAACCAAGACGTTGCTATTACGGCATCCATTACAAGAAATGTGAACTCGGTTACCGCTTCCGTCTACTATAAGACAGACGTTGAGACGGCTTATAAGCCTCTTGCGATGACATCGGCCGACGGCGTGACGCATATGGCGACGATTCCGGGCCAAGCGGTCGTTGCCGGCAATCTGCTTCAATACTATATCGAAGCGGCCGATGGTGATTTGCTGCCAGAGCGATCAGGTACATATGCAGTAGAGATCGAATCCGTACCGCCGGTGCAAGGGGACAAGCTTCAGATCGAGCATACCCCGGCACAAAGCGTCGAAGTGAAGGATCTGGAAATCTCCGCTAAGCTGACTAATCCAGATAATGTAGCCATCGGCAAGGTCGAATTGCAGTTCAAGTCGCCATCGCAAGCGAGATATAGAGTTCTGCCGATGAAGAAGAAGACTACCGGCGATTATGGCGCAGTTATTCCAGCTAGTGCGCTTGTCGAGCCAACCTTGGATTACAAAATCCGTGTGAATGATGTTGAGAAGAGCTATACGGTAGGCGTCAAAATCCCGGCATTTGATGCGGCGAAGGTACCGCCGTTGCTCGTGACGAAGATCGTTCCGAACACGACGAATGTACTGAACACTTCCACGGATGCGTTCGAGATGATCGAAGTCTACAACAATACGGATGCATCGATTAATTTCAAGAACTATATCATTAATTACCGTTATCCTGACGATGGTCCAGAAGATGATGTGAAGTGGCCGTCAGTGAAGGAAGACTTCGTCATTCCGTCGCAGAAGTCGGTCGTGTTCTGGATTAAGAACAGCACGAACAGCAGTTATACAACTGCGGATTTCAATAATTTCTACAAAACCAACTTGACTGAGGACACGAACCTGTTCGTCATTAAGAGCGATGGGATGGCCAACTCTGGGCGTCGCGGGGTCGTTATTAAGACGAATACGGGTAAAGAAATCTCCTATGCCCATTATGACGCGGATGCCGTGTATGAAGGCGGCGTGAAAGACGAGACCAAAGAGAATCGGGCAATTCAATTCAAATATCCTGTAAACGGCAGCATCACGATGATCAAGGCGAGCTCCGGTCAAGTTACCCCTGTTCCTGGGGCGGTGGACAGTACGTTAGTGCCGACTGTACCCGTTCATATGGAGGAGGACACGGTTCCGCCAACGGTGGAAGATCGGACAGGCATCACGTCGATCGACCAGTCGAAGAATCTCGATCTGAAGGCTTTTGCTGATGATAAGAAGCAAGTGGCGACGGTGAAAGTGCTCATCCGTACTGACAAAGAGACAGATTATAAGAGTTATCAGTTGACGCAAAACTTCAACGATTCGCTGTACCATTATCTCGTGCCTGCAGCAACATTAATCGGCAGTCAATATATCGAATATTATTTTATCGTATCCGACGGTACGAATGACGTTGAATCAGCGAAGACCAAAATAGACATTTCGGGCAAACCGGATCATGCGCCGCTTCGTCTGAATGTGAAGAACGGCGATATCGTGAACGGTACGAAGACGTTAAAAGGCACGTCGGAGACCGCTTCCCCGAATACCTTGCAATTAAGCGTTGACGGTCAAGCGATAGCGCAAGATACGTTCGATGCGATGGAGCATGATGCTTACTTCGTTTTCGATGTGAAGGGCGTAGAGTACTATTTCAAGAACGCCGTGACGATGGGACCGCCAAGCGACAAGGATAAGACGATCCTCTATACGTTCATGGATCCGATCCCAACATATACGACATTGACATATAAGATTGATGCGAGCCGTCTCCATATCGGTGCGGATAACGTCATTTACATTCGCGCAGGATCGAAGACAAGCCCGTTCGATGAGCGCAAGGAAGAGAATAAAGACGATTTCGAAGTGAAGAACGTTCGGTTGATGCTCGCTGACGGTACCGAGATCTGGGATCCGCTCTACGCGAAGGATAAAGAGATCAAGATGGGCGACAAAGGCAAAATTGAATGGATAGGCTTTAATTTCAATTTGGATGCGAAGTACTTTGAGTCGCATGCCTATGCATGGGATACGACGAAAGCTGCTGATGGCACGCACCAAGTGAAAGTCGTAGACGGCAAGAACAGTGAATTGACTTCGAACGTAACGGTAGACAATACGCCACCATCGATTAAGCCGAGTGTGGAAGAGGGTAAGATGTATCGCGGCAACTTTAAGCTGGACGCTGAGATTAAGGATGCGTATGCCGGCGTGGATAAGGTTACTATCAAGTTAGACAATCAAGACATCACGCTGCCGTACGCATTATCATCCGGAAGCATGACGGCCGGCAATCATACGCTGAATATTACGGCAACGGATAAGGTCGGCAATCAATCGGAGAGAACCGTAACCTTCATGGTACCGGAAGAGAACCCGCTGAAGCCGGTGCTTGTCGCTCCGACGAACAATCAATCTGGAGTAGGCAGCAGTGCAGACTTGAAGGTGAAGGTGCAAGATCCGACGGATGATCCAATGAACGTGACATATTATAGAGGTTTCCAATACGACGGCAATCGTACGGAAGGATTCACGGGATTCAAGTATGCCTCCGACACCGAGCCGCCGCAAGTGATGATCCCGCAAGGGGAGGAGGCATTAACCACAGAGGATTATCGCAAAATTAGTGCTGAAGACGGCGACTATTTAGTCAACGATGCGGTAGAGCAGTTCCCGTACCAACGTTATGAGATCAAACTTGATCCAACTGTGAAAGATACGGATCGTGTCGATATCGTATGGAAAGGAAAATCGATTGAAGGCCGCAAAGTAAGTCTATATGCATGGAGCGAGAAGGCCAAGAAGTGGATACAGTTGGATCACCGTATTGCAGGTGCAGAGGACTTCGAATTAAAGTCAACGGTGAAAGCTAGCGATTACGCAAATGGACATACGATCCAGATCATCGTACAGGATGAAATTGCGGAGCAGAAGCCAGGAACGAAAAATACACCGGAGTCGACAGATCCGTATGACTTCTCCTTCGTATGGATGTCTGACACGCAATATTATTCGCAGAGCTATCCGACGATTTACCAGGATATCGTTAACTGGGTTGCGAAGAACAAAGAAAGCAACAAGATCAAATATGTTATTCATACAGGAGATATTGTCGATAAATCCTACCAGGAATATCAATGGCAGGAAGCCGACAGAGATATGAAAGTGCTGGAAGACGCGAAAATTCCTTACGGCGTACTCGCGGGTAACCATGATGTCGGACACCAAGATAGCGATTATGCAAAATATTGGCAGTATTTCGGAGAAGAGCGCTTCAAAGATATTCCGACATTCGGAGGCTCTTATGAGAACAATCGCGGACACTACGATCTGGTATCCGCAGGCGGTAATGATTTTATTGTCGTATATATGGGCTGGGGACTCGGGAATAAGGAAATCGATTGGATGAATGAGGTTGTCTCGAAGTATCCGGAACGTAAAGCAATCTTGTGTTTGCATGAATACATGCTTGTCTCCAATAACCGTGCTCCAATTGCGGAGAAAATATTTGAAAAAGTAATTAAACCGAACAAAAATGTCATTGCTGCACTATCAGGACATTATCATGATGCCCAAATCAAAATCGATGAGCTCGACGACAATGGTGAGAAGAGACAAGTCTACCAAATGCTCGCGGACTATCAAGGCGCAGAGGAAGGCGGTCTTGGCTATATCCGTCTGATGCAATTCGATGTCAAGAACAACAAGCTTCATATGAAGACATATTCGCCATATTTGAACGACTATAACTATTACGATCCTAAGTTATTTCCAGGCAAAGA
>Ga0102589_1000856_pt1 | contig 49942 bp, 39 predicted proteins | sample AraplaMF_Col_mLB_FD_76858 | JGI IMG/M metagenome (GOLD analysis project Ga0102589, IMG submission 76858) | Arabidopsis root microbial communities from the University of North Carolina, USA - plate scrape MF_Col_mLB | ecosystem: Host-associated > Plants > Roots > Endosphere | place: USA...
GCTGCCAGCCTTCGAGCGCGCGCTGCAGCGTGCGGTCTTCGCCGAGGTTGACGTTGTTGGGGATCTTCTCGCTGTAGTTGATCGTGCTCATCGTTGTTCCTTGGGTTGTACGGGCTGCAGGTTCAGACGCGGTTGAGATCGAAGCCGGCCTTCTCGCCGGTGCCGTAGACCTTGAGCGCGCCCTTCTCGCCGACGGCGTTGGGGCGGTTGAAGATCCAGTTCTGCCAGGCCGAGAGGCGGCCGAACACGCGGGTGATCATGTTCTCCTTGCTCGCGAAGCGCAGGTTGGCCTCGAGGCCGGTCAGCGAGTCGGGCGACATGGCGGCACGCTCCTCGATCGCGATGCGGATCTCGTCGTCCCAGTCGATGTCGTCGGGCGCGGCCGTGACCAGGCCGAGCTTGAGCGCTTCGTCGGCATCGAGCGGCTTGCCGGCGGCGCCGCGCGCGGCCTCGAGCGGCGCGGCCTCTTCGTAGAAGCGGCGCTGCAGGCGGCTCTGGTCGTTGACCATCGGGAAGAAGCCGAAGTTGAATTCGTTCAGGACCAGCCTGGGCGCGCGCTCGGCGTCGTCGGGCAGCGCGAGCATGTAGGTGCGGTCGGCCGCGAAGGCCAGCTCGGCCAGCGTGCCGGCGAAGCAGGAACCGGCATCGACCAGCGCGAACAGGCTGCGCGAGGACACGTCGAGGCGCGCCAGCGTGCGGCGCAGCGCGCCCAGCGTTTCGCGCACCAGCCAGTGGTCCTTGTTCGCGAGCATCACGGCGTCCGAGGCCAGCACGGCCTGGGCGTCGCCCTCGGTCTTCAGCAGCCAGGTGCCGATGTCGAGTTCGTTGGTGCGCAGGTTGAGGATCGCGTCGTCGAGCTCGCGGCACACGGCCAGCGGCCACCAGGCGGCGCCCGCGGCTTCGATGGCGGCGATGTCGGCCGGCTGCGCGCCGCTCGGCGCCTTGACGGTGATCGCCGCGGTGCGCTTGCTGCGGTCGATCTGCACGTTCACGTGCGAGTAGGCGATGCCGTCGGCGCTGTCGGTGCGCTCGAGGCGCGTGAGCGCCACGCCCTTGGCGCCGGCGGGACGGTCGCTGCCGGCCGCGAGCTGCGAGGCGCGTTCCTGCACGGCGGCGGCGAACTGCGCGGGCTTGGCGACCGCGTCGACCAGGCGCCATTCGACGGCACGCTGGCCGCGCACGCCTTCGACGCTGGTGCAGAAGATGTCGGCGAGGTCATGGCGCACATGGCGCTTGTCGGTCACGCGGGTCAGGCCGCCGGTGCCGGGCAGCACGCCGAGCAGCGGCACTTCGGGCAGCGAGACGGAGGAGGAGCGGTCGTCGACCAGCAGGATCTCGTCGCAGGCCAGCGCCAGTTCGTAGCCGCCGCCGGCGCAGGCGCCGTTCACGGCCGCGAGGAACTTCAGGCCCGAGTGCTTCGACGTGTCTTCCATGCCGTTGCGGGTCTCGTTGGTGAACTTGCAGAAGTTCACCTTCCAGGCGTGGCTGGAGACGCCGAGCATGAAGATGTTGGCACCCGAGCAGAAGATGCGGTCCTTGCCGCTGGTCACGATCACGCTGCGCACCTCGGGGTGCTCGAAGCGGATGCGGTTGAGCGCGTCGTTGAGCTCGATGTCGACGCCGAGGTCGTAGCTGTTGAGCTTGAGCTTGTAGCCGGGGCGGATGCCGCCGTCCTCGGCGATGTCGAGCGTGAGGCGCGCGATCTCGCCGTCGAAGCCGATCGACCAGTGGCGGTACTGGGAAGGCTCGATGCGGTAGTCGACGCGCGGGGCGGCGGTGGATGCGGTGGTGTCGGTCATGGCGGGGGTCTCCTGGGTCTTCCGTGGGCTTGAAAGGCCGCGGGACAAGGTCGATGCACGAATAATAATGCACTTTCCTGCGGCGATGACATGCATCATGCTGCATGTTTACGGGCACGTCAATGCCTGATGCACTTTTTTTCGGGGACGTGACCGAAGCCCGGGCCGGCGCGCGGCGGCGCCGGCCGGGTCAGGCCTTCAGGCCCATCGCCTGGCGGGCCGCAGCGCGCAGGTTCTGGAAGCTCTGCGGCAGGGTCTGGCGGCTGGTGTCGACCGTGAGATCGGCCTTCGAATAGAAGGCGGCGCGGCCGTTGAGGATGCGGCGCAGGTCGTCCATGGCCTCGCGGCTGGCGGCCATCGGGCGGGTGTCGCCCTGGGCGGCCACGCGGCCCATGTGCTCCTCGGGCGCGGCCTGCAGCCAGACGGTGGTGCAGTGCGCGAGCAGCTCGTTGAAGGTGGCTGGGTCGGAGACGATGCCGCCGGGCGTGGCGATCACCACCTCGCTGTAGATCTGGATCGCCTCCTCGAGCGCGCGGCGCTCGTAACGGCGGTAGGCGTTGGTGCCGTAGAGGTCGTGGATCTCGCGCACGCTGCAGCCGGCGAGCTTCTCGATCTCGCGGCTCAGCTCGACGAAGGGCACCTCGAGGTCGTCGGCCAGCATCTGGCCCAGCGTGGACTTGCCCGCGCCGCGCAGGCCCACGAGCGCGATGCGCCGGTGCCGCGCCGGGTCGACCGAGGCCGTGCCCAGCAGCTCGCCGAGCGCCACGCGCACGCGGCGCAGGTCGGCCTCGCTGCGGTGCTCGAGCAGCTCGCGGATCAGCAGCCACTCGGGCGAGCTGGTGGTCACGTCGCCGACCAGCTCGGCCAGCGAGCAGTGCAGCGCGCCCGCCACCTGCTGCAGCACCAGGATCGAGGCATTGCCGATGCCGTACTCGAGGTTGGCGAGATGGCGCTCCGACACCTCGGCCGCGATCGCCACCGCCTTGCGCGTGAGCCCGCGCTGCGCGCGCAGGTTGCGCACGCGCTCGCCGAGCGCGACCAGCAGCGGGTTCTTCACCTCCCCGGGCGCGGCGGGGGCGGCGCCTTCCGGCGCGGTGGCCAGCACCGCGTCTACATGCTCATTCATGCCATTCCTCTTGTTTCGCCGGCATTGTGCGCGCTCAGGGTAAACACCATAGATGCACTATATTGCTTGACACTGGTTGTCCCGATGCTTATTGTTCGGCCACACGCAAGATACTGCACGTGCAGCATTCCTGCAAGGCAATACCAAAGTTCGAGGCCCACGATGTCCGACAGCAGCCACTCCGCCAGCCCCGGCGGCAAGGAAGCCTTCCACCAACTGATCGCCGGCCTGACCGCCGAGATCGCCGGCCGGCCGCTCGACGCCGAGCTCGACCGCTGGCTCAACGCGAACCATGGCGCCGGCAGCCCCACCTTCGCGCGGCTCGGCGCCGCCTGCCGCCAGGGCGTGGCCGAAGGCTGGCTGTGCGAGCGCGAAGGCGGCGGCATCAAGTACGGCCGTGTCTTCAAGGCCGAGGACGCGCTGCACCGCTTCTCGGTCGACGTGGTCGACATGCAGGACATCGCCGGCCCGCACCACACCCATCCCCAGGGCGAGATCGACCTGATCATGCCGCTGGACGACAGCCCCGCCGCCAGCTTCGACGGACGGCCCGCGGGCTGGTGCGTCTACGGCCCCGGCAGCGCGCATCGCCCGACCGTCGCGCAAGGCCGCGCGCTCGTTCTCTACCTCCTGCCCGAAGGACAGATCAAGTTCACCGTATGACCGAGCTTCTTCCCAATCACGTCGCCGGCCGCTGGCAAAGCGGCTCGGGCGCCGGCACGCCCCTCTTCGATCCGGTGCTCGGCACCGAGCTCGTGCGCGTCGACGCCACCGGGCTCGACCTGCCCGGGGCCTTTTCGTTCGCCCGCGAACAGGGCGGCCAGGCCTTGCGAGCCCTCGGCTACCGCCAGCGCGCCGGCCTGCTGGCCGCCGTCGTCAAGGTGCTGCAGGCGAACCGCGATGCCTACTACGAGATCGCGACCGCGAACTCGGGCACGGTGAAGAACGACTCGGCCGTCGACATCGACGGCGCGATCTTCACGCTGGGCCAGTACGCCAAATGGGGCGATGCACTCGGCGACGTGCGCGCACTGCGCGACGGCGAGGCCGCCAGGCTCGGCAAGGAGCCGCTGTTCCAGTCGCAGCATCTGCAGGTGCCCACGCATGGCGTGGCGCTGTTCATCAACGCCTTCAACTTCCCCTCGTGGGGCCTGTGGGAGAAGGCCGCGCCCGCGCTGCTCTCGGGCGTGCCGGTGATCGTGAAGCCGGCCACCGCCACCGCCTGGCTCACGCAGCGCATGGTCAAGGACGTGGTCGACGCGGGCGTGCTGCCCGCGGGCGCGCTGTCGGTGATCTGCGGCAGCTCGGCCGGCCTGATGGACCAGCTCCAGCCCTTCGACGTGGTCTCGTTCACCGGCTCGGCCGACACCGCCGCGCTGATCCGCTCGCACGACGCGGTGGCGCGGCGCTCGGTGCGCGTGAACATCGAGGCCGACAGCCTCAACAGCGCGCTGCTGCTGCCCGGCGCCGCGCCCGGCAGCGAGGCCTTCAACCTGCTGGTGCGCGAGGTGGTGCGCGAGATGACGGTGAAGGCGGGCCAGAAGTGCACCGCGATCCGCCGCATCCTCGTGCCGGCCGAACTCTACGACGCCGCCGCCGAGGCGATCGGCGCCAAGCTCGCGGGCGTGAGCGTGGGCAACCCGCGCAACGAGGGCGTGCGCATGGGCTCGCTGGTGAGCCGCGCGCAACTGGCCGCGGTGCGCGAGGGCCTCGATGCGCTCGCCGCGCAGACCCAGGTGCTGCACGACGGCCGCGATCGCCCGCTGATCGACGCCGACCCGGCCGTGGCCGCCTGCATCGGCCCGGTGCTGCTGGGCGCGCGCGATGCCGACGCGGCGCGGCAGGTGCACGACATCGAGGTCTTCGGCCCGGTCGCCACGCTGCTGCCCTACCGCGACACGGCGCATGCCTTCGCCCTCGCCCACCGCGGCCAGGGCTCGCTCGTGACCTCGCTCTACGGCGCCGACGAGACGGCGCTCGCGCAGGCGGCGGTCGAACTCGCGGCCAGCCATGGCCGCGTGCACGTGATCACGCCCGAGGTGGCGCAGGCCCAGACCGGCCACGGCAACGTGATGCCGATGTCGCTGCACGGCGGCCCGGGCCGCGCGGGCGGCGGCGCCGAACTCGGCGGCCTGCGCGCGCTGGACTTCTACCACCGCCGCAGCGCGGTGCAGGCGGGCAACGGCGTGCTCGCCGCCCTGGGGCTGTAGCCGCCCTTCTATATAGATACCGCCGCAGCCCCCCGGAGAGAGGCCCCAAGGAGACACACGATGAGCCTGCCACCCCGCTTCAATTTCGCCGAGCACCTGTTCGCGCTCAACCGCGAGCGCGCCGCGCGCACCGCCTACGTCGACGACCGCGGCACGCTGAGCTACGGCCAGCTCGAGGAACGCGCGCGCCGCCTGGCCGCGGCGCTCAAGGCCGCGGGCCTGCGCCGCGAGGAACGCGTGCTGCTCTTGATGCTCGACGGCAACGACTGGCCCGTGAGCTTCCTCGGCTGCCTCTACGCCGGCATCGTGCCGGTGGCCGTCAACACGCTGCTCACGCCCGAGGACTACGCCTACATGCTCGACCACAGCCGCGCGCAGGCTGCGCTGGTGTCGGGTGCGCTGCTGCCGGTGCTGCAGGAAGCGATGGCACGCGGCGGCCACGAGCTGCACACGCTGCTGGTGTCGCAACCCGCGGGCGCGCTGCCCGAGGGCGCGCGGGATTTCGAGGCCGCGCTCGCCGCCGCCGAGCCGCTGGCCGCGCCCGCGCTCACGGCCTCCGACGATCCGGGCTTCTGGCTCTACTCGTCGGGTTCCACCGGCAAGCCCAAGGGCACGGTGCACACGCAGGCCAACCTCTGGTGGACCGCCGAGCTCTACGGCAAGCCGGTGCTGGGCCTGACCGAGAACGACGTCTGCTTCTCGGCCGCCAAGATGTACTTCGCCTACGGCCTGGGCAATGCGCTGACCTTCCCGCTGTCGGTGGGCGCCACCGTGGTGTTGATGGCCGAGCGCCCCACGCCCGATGCAACGTTCCGCCGCTGGGTGGAGCACAAGCCAACGGTCTTCTTCGGCGCGCCCACCGGCTTCGCGGGCATGCTCGCCTCGCCGAAGCTGCCGGCGCGCGAGGCGGTGGCGCTGCGCATGTGCTCGTCGGCCGGCGAAGCCCTGCCCGGCGAGATCGCGCAGCGCTTCAAGACGCACTTCGGTTGCGACATCATCGACGGCATCGGCTCCACCGAGATGCTGCACATCTTCATCTCGAACCGGCCCGACGACGTGCGCTACGGCACCACGGGCAAGCCGGTCGAGGGCTACGAAGTCGAGCTGCGCGGCGAGGACGGCCGCGCCGTGCCCGACGGCGAGGTCGGCGACCTCTACATCCGCGGCCCGAGTTCGGCGCTCATGTACTGGACCAACCGCGAGAAGTCGCGCGAGACCTTCCAGGGCGGCTGGACCAAGAGCGGCGACAAGTACACGCGCGACGCCGACGGCTACTTCACCTATGCGGGTCGCAGCGACGACATGCTCAAGGTCAGCGGCATCTACGTCTCGCCCTTCGAGGTCGAGGCCACGCTGATGCAGCACCCGGCCGTGCTCGAGGCCGCGGTGATCGGCAAGGAGGACGGCGAGGGCCTGACGAAGACCAAGGCCTTCGTGGTGCTCAAGGACGGCGGCGCCACCACCGAGGACGAGCTCAAGGCCTTCGTGAAGGAGCGCCTCGCGCCCTACAAGTACCCGCGCTTCCTCGAGTTCGTGGCCGAGCTGCCGAAGACGGCGACCGGCAAGATCCAGCGCTTCCGGCTGCGCGAGCGCGAGAAGCAGGCATGAGGCACGCTCCATCTTGCTCCCTCCCCCTCTGGGGGAGGGCCGGGGTGGGGGCATCGGCCTTCGCATGCGCAAGGCCTGTGCGATCGCCGCGCGCCCCCATCCCGACCTTCCCCCAAAGGGGGAAGGAGCAACAGCCATGAACGCCGACTTCGCCACCATCGACTGGCGCGGCCGCGCGGTACGCATCGAGTGCCAGTGGATCGCGCCCGAGCGCGCCGACGCGCCGCTCGTCGTGTTCCTGCACGAGGGCCTGGGCTCGGTCGCGATGTGGAAGGACTTTCCCGCGCGCCTGTGCGAAGCCGCCGGCGTGCGCGGCCTGGTGTTCTCGCGCCCCGGCTACGGCCGCTCGACGCCGCGCGCCGAGGACGAGCTCTGGGACGTGGACTTCATGCACCGCCAGGCGCACGAGGTGCTGCCCGCGCTGTTCGCGGCGCTCGCGCTCGACGGCGAAAAGCCCTGGCTGTTCGGCCACAGCGATGGCGGCTCGATCTCGCTGCTGTACGCCGCGCGCTTTCCCGATCGCGTCGCGGGCCTGGTCGTGCTGGCGCCGCACATCTTCGTGGAAGACGTGACGGTGGCGAACATCGAGCTCGCGCGCACTGCCTACCTCGGCACCGACCTGCCGCAGAAGCTCGGCCGCTACCACGACAGCGCCGACTCGGCCTTCTGGGGCTGGAACCGCATCTGGCTGCATCCGCCATTCCGCGACTGGAACATCGAGGCCGAGCTCGACGCGATCCGCTGCCCCGTGCTCGCCGTGCAGGGCCTCGGCGACGAGTACGGCAGCCTCGCGCAGATCCGCGGCATCGCCGCGCGCGTGCCCGGCTGCGAGCTGCTCGAGATCCCCGAATGCGGGCATTCCCCGCATCGCGATCAGCCGGATCGTGTCATCGTCGCGGCCACTTCGTTCATCACCAAAAACAGGAGACAGAGTTCATGACCATCCGCCACACCACCCGCCTCGCGCTGACCGCGCTGTCCTTCGCCGCGCTGTGCACGGCCGCCTCGGCCCAGGGCACGGGCAAGCTCAAGGTCGGCCTGATGCTGCCCTACAGCGGCACCTTCACCGCGCTCGGCGTGGCGATCGAGAACGGCTTCAAGCTCTACGTCGACGAGCAGGGCGGCAAGCTCGCAGGCCGCGAGATCGAGTACTTCAAGGTCGACGACGAGTCCGATCCCGCCAAGGCCACCGACAACGTCAACAAGTTGATCAAGCGCGACAACGTCGACGTGATCGTGGGCACCGTGCACTCGGGCGTGGCGATGGCCATGGCCAAGGCCGCCAAGGAGAGCGGCACCGTGCTCATCGTGCCCAATGCCGGCGCCGACGCCGTGACCGGCCCGATGTGCGCGCCCAACATCTTCCGCAGCTCGTTCAGCAACTGGCAGCCGGCCTACGCCATGGGCGAGGTCGCGGCCAAGCAGCAGGGCAAGAAGAAGGTCATGACCATCACCTGGAAGTACGCGGCCGGCGAGGAGTCGGTCAACGGCTTCAAGGAAGGCTTCGAGAAGGCCGGCGGCAAGGTCGACAAGCAGCTCACGCTGCCGTTCCCGAACGTGGAGTTCCAGGCCCTGCTGACCGAGATCGCGGCGGCCAAGCCCGATGCGGTCTATGCCTTCTTCGCGGGCGGCGGCGCGGTCAAGTTCGTCAAGGACTACCAGGCCGCGGGCCTGAACAAGACCATCCCGTTGTACGGCCCGGGCTTCCTGACCGACGGCACGCTCGAGGCGCAGGGCGAATCGGCGCAGGGCATGCTCACCACGCTGCACTACGCCGACGGCCTGAACACGCCGCGCGACACCGCCTTCCGCACCGCCTACGTCAAGACCTTCAAGCTGCAGCCCGACGTGTATGCGGTGCAGGGCTACGACGCCGCGCAGATGCTGGGCGTGGGCCTGGCCGCCACCAAGGGCGACATCACGAAGAAGGCCGACTTCGCGGCCGCGGTCGAGAAGGCGAAGATCGACAGCCCGCGCGGCACCTTCACGGTCAGCAAGTCGCACAACCCGGTGCAGGACATCTATCTGCGCAAGGTGGAGGGCAAGGAGAACAAGCTGGTGAGCACGGCGATCAAGGGTCTCGCAGACCCCGCGCGCGGCTGCAGGATGTAACCCACCCCCGTCCCTCGCTCACTTCGTGTAGCTCGACTCCCCCCTCGAGGGGGCGACACCTGCGGACCGGCCAAGCCGGATCCGCGGTGTCTCCCGAACATCGCGGCGCTTCGCGCCTGCTTCTCCAGCCCAACCCGGATGACCTAACGTGGACTTCGGCACCTTCCTCGTCCAGTGCCTGAACTCGGTTCAGTACGGACTGCTGCTCTTTCTCGTGGCCTCGGGCCTGACGCTGATCTTCGGGATCATGGGCGTGATCAACCTCGCGCACGGCAGCTTCTACATGATCGGCGCCTACATGGCGTTCTCGCTGGCGCCGCTGTTCGGCGACCAGTTCCTGCTGATGCTGGTGGCCGGCGTGGTGCTCGCCGCCATCTTCGGCTACCTGCTCGAGTGGGCCTTCTTCAGCTACCTCTACCAGCGCGACCACCTGCAGCAGGTGCTCATGACCTACGGCCTGATCCTGGTGTTCGAGGAACTGCGCTCGATCCTGGTGGGCAACGACGTGCACGGCGTGAAGGTGCCGGCCTGGCTCGACGGCAGCTTCGCGCTGGGCAGCGTGATGAGCTATCCCTGGTATCGCCTGTTCGCCTCGGCCGCCTGCATCGTGCTGGCGCTGGCGCTGTACTGGGTGGTCAACCGCACGCGCCTGGGCATGATGATCCGCGCCGGCGCGAGCAACCGCGACATGGTGCGCGGCCTGGGCATCGACGTGAAGCGGCTCTACCGCATCGTCTTCGCCGCCGGCGTGGCACTCGCGGCGCTGGCCGGCATGATCGCCGCGCCGATGTCCTCGGTCTATCCCAACATGGGCGCGAGCGTGCTGATCATCTGCTTCGTGCTGGTGGTGATCGGCGGCATCGGCTCGATCACCGGCGCGCTCGTCGCCTCGCTGCTGGTGGGCTTCGTCGACACCTTCGGCAAGGTGTTCTTCGCCGACCTGAGCGGCATCGGCATCTACCTGCTGATGGCGATCGTGCTGATCTGGAAGCCCGAGGGGCTGATGGGACGGCGTCCATGAGTTCGATCCCCAGGACCTCCACGCGCATGATTGCCTCCACGCCCTCCCCTGCCCGCGCCGGCTCTTTCGGCGGCTTCGCGCTGCCGCTGGCCTGCGCGCTGGCCATCGGCATCGCCGGCCCGCTGCTGGGCAACTACGCCTCGGACTTCATCGTCAAGGTGATGATCCTGTCGATCTTCGCGCTGAGCCTCGAGCTGCTGGTCGGCATGACCGGCCTCGTGAGCCTGGGCCACGCGGCCTTCTACGGCATCGGCGCCTACGTCACGGTGCTGGCCTCGGGCGCCGAGGGCGGCAACTTCGCGCTGCTGCTGCCCGCGGCCATGGGCGCGGCCGGGCTCTATGCCTTGTTCGTCGGCGCGCTGAGCCTGCGCACGCGCGGGGTGTACTTCATCATGGTGACGCTGGCCTTCGCGCAGATGGCCTTCTTCGTGTTCCACGACACCAAGGTCGGCGGCGGCAGCGACGGCATCTACCTCTACGTGCGCCCGGCCCTCGGCGCGCTCGACCTCGAGAACCGCACGGTGCTGTTCTACGTGGTGCTGGCGGCGCTGGTCTTCACCTACGCGCTGCTCGCGCTGCTGCGCCGCTCGCGCTTCGGCGCGGCGCTCGCGGGCATCCGCGTCAACGAACAGCGCATGCGCGCGGCGGGCTTCCCCACCTACGCCTACAAGCTCGCGGCCTTCGTGCTGGCCGGCGCGCTCGCCGGCCTCGCGGGCTTCCTGCTGGCTTCGCGCGACGGCGTGGTCAATCCCGAGCTGATGGCCTGGCACAACTCGGGCGAGGTGCTGCTGATGGTGATCCTCGGCGGCCTGGGCCACCTGCGCGGCGCGGTGATCGGCGCCATCGCCTTCACGCTGCTCAAGGAGATCTTCTCGACCCACGCGCTGCTCGGGCCGCTGGCCGACCACTGGCAGCTCACGCTGGGGCTGACCATCATCGTGTTCGTGGCGCTGCTGCCCAAGGGCCTGATCGGGCTGGTGCAGCGGCTGTCGCCGAGGAGCGGGGCATGAACGATTCTGTGCTGCTGTCCGTCGAGGGACTGACCCGCCGCTTCGGCGGCCTGGTCGCGGTCAACGCGGTCACGCTCGACCTGCACGTGGGCGAGGTGCATGCGGTGATCGGCACCAACGGCGCGGGCAAGTCGACCCTGATCAACATGCTCTCGGGCGAGATCGAGGCCTCGGCCGGCCGCATCCGCCTCGACGGCGAGGACATCACGACGCGCGCGCAGTTCCGCCGCGCGCTCGCGGGCGTGGGACGCAGCTACCAGCGCACCACCATCTTCCCGGAGTTCAGCGTGCACGAGAACTGCCGCCTCGCGGCGCAGGCGGCCACGCCGCGGCCCTGGGCGATCTGGCAGCCGTCGCGCGGCTGCGCCGCGAGCTCGGCCTCGGCCGACGCGGCGCTCGAGGCCGCGGGCCTCGCCGCCGAGGCGCACCGCATCGCCGGCACGCTGAGCCACGGCGCGCAGCGCCAGCTCGAGGTGGCGATGTGCCTGGCCACGCATCCGCGCGTGCTGCTGCTCGACGAGCCGCTGGCCGGCATGGGCGCGGAGGAGACCGACCGCATGCTGAACCTGCTCGCGCAGCTCAAGGCCACGCACGCCATCCTGCTGGTGGAGCACGACATGGACGCGGTGTTCCGCGTGGCCGACCGCATCACGGTGATGGTCAACGGCACGGTCATCGCCACCGGCAGCCCCGACGCGATCCGCGAGAACCCCGAAGTCCGCACCGCCTACCTGGGAGAGGAACACTGATGCCCCCACGCTCTGCACTTCGTGTCATCGCTGCCCACCGGGGAGGCTCAGGCCTGCCTTGGGGCGGCCCGGCGGGAGGCCTCTGATGCTCAACGTCAAGGACCTCAACACCTACTACGGCAACAGCCACATCCTGCGCGGCGTGCATGCCGAGATCCCGGCCGCGACCTCGGTCGGCCTGCTGGGCCGCAACGGCATGGGCAAGACCACGCTGATCCGCACGATCATGGGCTACGTGCGCCCCGCCTCGGGCGAGGTGCAGGTCGACGGCCGCACGGTCACCGGCCTGCCGCCCGAGAAGATGGCGCGGCTGGGCATCGGCTACGTGCCCGAGGGCCGCGGCATCTTCCCCAACCTCTCGGTGCGCGAGAACCTCGTGATGAGCGAGCGCGCGGGCATCGACGGCCAGCGCGCCTGGACCTTCGACCGCGTGATGGCCACCTTCCCGCGCTTGGCCGAGCGGCTGTCGCACGGCGGCCAGCAGCTCTCGGGCGGCGAGCAGCAGATGCTGTCGATCGGCCGCGCGCTGATGACCAACCCGCGCCTGCTGATCCTCGACGAGGCGACCGAGGGCCTCGCGCCGCTGATCGTGGCCGAGATCTGGCGCGTGATCGAGCAGATCCGCCAGACCGGCATCGCCACCCTGATCGTGGACCGCGACTACCGCAAGGTGCTGGCCCACACCGAGCTCGCGGTGGTGATGGAGAAGGGCCAGATCGTGCGCCAGGGCGCCTCGGGCGCGCTGCTCGCGCAGCCGCAGGCGCTGGAGGCGCTGCTCGGGGTGTAAGCCCACAGAACGTATCCGAACCGATGACGAACAACCCTATCACCGCCATGCCAGCCAGACCGGCACTCGCCGCGATCGACGGCGCCACGCAACTGCTGTTCATGGTGGGCGACCCGATCGCGCAGGTGAAGGCGCCGCAGCGCCTCAATCCACTGCTCGCGTCTCGCGGCCTCAATGCGGTGATGCTTCCGCTCGAAGCGAGCGCTTGCGATTTCGACGCCACCGTGCGAGCGCTGATGCGGATGCGCAATGTTCGCGGCTTCGTCTTCACCGTGCCCCACAAGTTCGCCGCGGCGCGCCTGGCCGACGAGCTCGGTCCCGAAGCCGAGGCCTGCAACGCGGTCAACGCCATCGTCCGACGCGGCGACGGATGCTGGCATGGTGACATGTTCGACGGCCGGGGCTTCGTGGCCGGCCTCATCGAAAGCGGCCATGCAGTGAACAATGCCGATGTGCTGCTGGTGGGTTCCGGTGGCGCGGGCGTCGCGATCGCGGCGGCGCTGCTCGCCGCAGGCACCGCCGCAATCTCGGTGTTCGACGTGGACCCGGCCCGGACCCACGCCTTGGTCGCATCCCTGGCCCGCCGCGATGGCGCGGGCAGGCTGCGCATCGCGGACCGTGCCGCGGCCGCACGGCACCATCGCCTCGTCGTGAACGCAACCCCGCTCGGCATGAAGGCCGACGACCCTGCGCCGATCGACCTGGCGGAACTGTCACGCGACGCGGTGGTGGCGGAAGCCATCATGGCGAACGCACCGACTGCACTGTTGCGCGAGGCGGCGGCGCGCGGCAACCCCACCATCTCGGGCCATCGCATGCTCGAAGGCCAGATCGAAGCGCTCGAGCGATTCCTGCTGCAGGCCTTCGACGGCATACCGTCATCCATCCCCGGCGTTTCATCCCCTGAATGAGAGAGAGAGAGGCACCTCCATGACCTTTGATCGCGAATCCTTCCACCGGCAATTTCAGCACCGCGTCGCAGTGGTCGGCGGGGTGAAGATCCATTACGTGAGCGGCGGCCCGCCCGCGGACGACGCCCCGGTCCTGCTGTTGATCCATGGCTTTCCGCAAAACTGGTGGGAGTGGCACCGCGTGATGCCAGCATTGGCGGAACGCTACCTGGTCGTCGCACCCGACCTGCGCGGCATCGGCCTGTCGGACAAGCCGGCTTCGGGCTACACCAAGCGGCAGCTCGCGGCCGACCTCTTCGGGCTCGTCGAAGCGCTGGGGCGTGGCCCCGCGCACGTGGTCGGACACGACATCGGCGGCATGGTCGCCTACGCCTATGCCTCTCAGTTCGATGCGCGCTCGCTCACCGTGCTCGACGTTCCGGTTCCGGGCCTCGGCGACTGGGAACGCATCGCAGCCGATCCACGGCTGTGGCACTTCGCGTTCCACCAGAAGCGCGACCTGGCGGAGGCACTGATCTGTGGCGGCCGTGAAGGCGTCTACATCTCGACCTTCATCAACGACCGTGCGCACAATCCCGCGGCGATCTCCGTGGAGGATATGAACGAGTACATCGCGGCCTACTGCCATCCCGGTGCGTTCCGCGCGGCGATGGAGATGTACCGGCAGTTTCCGCAGGACGTGCAGGAGAACCGCGCGGCGGGCCCGCTGCCCGCCGGGCTTCCAGTGCTCGCGCTCGGCGGCGACAAACGCTGGGGACCGTTGATCGTCGACCATTTGTCGAGCGCATCTTCCAACGTACGCGGCGGCTCGATCGAGGACTGCGGACATTTCCTCGCCGAGGAGAAGCCGCAACAGCTGGTGGACGCGCTCAAGGCGTTCTGCCTGTAGCCATTCAGCGCCGGCACCACCGGCATCCGGGCATCCATCGGGGAAATGCCCACGCGAATTTTTTCCCACGTCAACCAAGGACCGTCAGATGAACACAGGATCGATCAACGATCGAAACGCGGCTGCCCGCGCGCCGAAGAATTTGCGGCGGCTCGCGCTGCTATTGGCCGCGGGCATGGCCTGCCCCTTCGCGGCGCCCCTCGCACAGACGGTCTCGCAGGCCACGCCGCGCGCCGTCACCCAGGACCCGCCGCGCGACACGAAGTTTCCCGCGCGCCTGGAGGTGCTGCGCATTCCGAGCGGCGGCGTCGAGATCAACGGCGTCGCGATGGTGGCTTCGGGTGCGGGCCCGCACCCGGTCTTCGTCCTGTTCCATGGCCTGCCGGGCAACGAGAAGAACCTCGACCTCGCGCAGGCCGTGCGCCGTGCCGGCTGGACCGTGGTCACGCTCAACTACCGCGGTTCGTGGGGCAGCCCCGGCGAGTTCCGCTTCGCGCAGAATCTCGAGGACGCGCATGCCGCGCTGGCCTTTCTTCGCGACCCCGGCAACACCAGGCGACTCGGTATCGATCCGGCGCGCATTGCCATCGGCGGTCACAGCATGGGCGGCTGGGTCGCGGCCCAAACCGCGGCAACCGACCGGAACCTGCTGGGCACGGTCATCTTCTCGGCGGGAGACATGGGAGGCATCGGCGTGCACGCGCGTGCCGACCTCGCGGCGATCGGCGCCCTCATGGACGACAACCGCGAGTCGTTGGCCGGCGTGAGCGGCCGAAGCATGGCCGAGGAACTCGCAGCGAACGGCCCGCAGTGGTCCTTCGCCACCCTGGCACCGAAGCTCGCGGCCACGCGTCTGCTGGTGCTCTATAGCGACGACTTCGCAAAAGCCGACTCCGAGTCGCTGATCGCCGGCATCAAGGCGGGCGGCGGCAAGTCGCTTCGAAGCGCCCACGTTCCGACCGACCACAGCTGGTCGGACCGGCGCATTGCGCTAAGTTCGCTGGTAATCAACTGGCTAAACACCTTGCCAAAGTCACGCCTCGAGCCTGCAACCACGCGCCAATAGCGCGGCCGTCCCCCAGTTTGGTGAAGCCGATCATGAGCTGCCGAGGTCGCTGTACAGATCGAGCATCAGCGGGGTCACCTGCGCCAAGCCATGGCAGACCAAACCATCTGCGCAACATGTAGCGCAGATTGGGCGGCCGCACCGGCGGCTCAAAGCCCTGCTGCGCTTATCTGATGAAGCGCAACCGAGTCAGCAAAGCATGCTCAAAATGGACATACGGGACCGGGGCTGGTTATGACGACACGAACAGCCGTACGGTCATCGTTTGTGAAGTGACCAGATCGAAGCGGGTGGTTTACGGACTCTTCGGCTTCCTCTTCGGTTTGCCAGCGACCCGGTTGGCGGTGCCTATCTCGCGTTTGCCGCCGTCACGCTCGCGGTCGCGCTGCCGCCTTCTGAAGCATCCGCTGCTGGGGCCTTGGAGCGGCGTTGTCATTGGCCTGAGCCTGGACCCACCGGCTGCACCTGTTGGCATAGAGTTCCTGCAACCCGATGCGTGGAACCTGCTTCTGACGGCTGTCTGGACCGCACTAATCTACGGCGTGCTGCGTCGAGTGCTCAATGGACCGGCGGGCCTCGCCTGGATCCTTGCGCGACCATCCGACAGCCGCCCTGGCCGTCGGCGTCGACGTCCGCAAGTGGCGAGCGATCGCCTTCGCGGTCAGTGCTGTCACGGTTGGTGCGGCCTGCGCACTCAACACGGGCCTGACCCACTTCGTCTCCCCGGACAGCTTCCCGATCTTCCTCTCGCTGAGCCTGCTGGTCGGCGTGGCGCTTGCTGGCCCGAGTTCGAGCGTGGGTACCTTTGTGGCCGCGGTCTTTCGCTTCTTCGTGCCCGACGTCGCCCAGAAGCTGTCGCAAAGGTTCACGGGCGTTCTCTACGGGGCCGTGATGCTTGGGGCCGTGCTCGTTCTGCCCCTGTTGTCCAAGTGGCGCGCACGCATGGCTGTGTCCGAACGCGCTGCGGCACCACCCCTGAATCCGGTCGATATAAAGGAAAAATAAAGCATGCTGAATCGCAACAGAACGCTTGAGGGCCAAGTGGCCGTGGTGACGGGCGCAACGCGAGGCGTCGGCAAAGGCGTCGCGCTGGCGCTCGGTGAAGCGGGTGCATTGGTCTATGCGACCAGGCGCTCGGTCGAGGCCGGCGCGTCAAACTGGCCGGGGTCTCTTCAGGTAACCGCCGATGAAATCGCCCAGCGCGGCGGCCAATGCATCCCGATCGTCTGCGACCATGGCGACGACGCCAGCGTGAAGCGCGTGTTCGAGCGTGTGCACGATGAACAGGACGGAGCGATCGACATCCTGGTGAACAACGTGTTTGCGGCCCCGTCTCACATGCCGGTCAACGTGCCCTTCTGGGAGTTCGAAGACGGCCTTTGGGAAGACCTGCTGCGCGTAGGGCTGCGCTCGCACTACATCGCCAGCCGTTGCGCGGCGCCGAAGATGGTTGCCCGCCGCAAGGGACTGATCGTCAATACCTCCTCAGGCGGGGCTCTGCGCTACGCCTTCAACGTGCCCTTCGGAGTGCAGAAGGCCGGCGTCGACAAGATGGCCAAGGACATGGCTCACGACCTCAAGCCTTTCAACGTGGCCGCGGTCGTGATCTGGCCCGGCTTTATCAATAGCGAGAAGTTCCTCGCTCAGCCGGATCGGGTCCCTGCACCACTGGCCAAGCGGATCATGGAAAGCGTCAAGTCGTCCGAGTTCGCGAGGCGGGCAGTGGTCGGCCTGGCGGCCGATCCAGCGATCATGGAAAAGAGCGGTCGACTGCATCTGGCCGTCGCGGATCTCGTACTGCTCCCCGCTGAAAGCATGGATGCCGCGGGCCGTGCGATGCATGCCAAGCGGCGACTCCTCGGTCATCTCCGCCTCGGCGAGGATGCTGCTGGTCGTCGCCTTCCATCCCGGAAACGCGATGCCGGCCGACTCGCGCACGAGGCTGCGGCCGCCGTCGCAGCCGACGAGATACGCGTCGCGCAACGCTTCCCCCCGAAAAGCTCGATGGTGACACCCGCCTCGTCCTGCACGAAGCCCGCCAGGTCGCGCCACCTCTGGATCGGCATGCCGCAGCGTCAGCTCGTAATTGTGCCGGGTCGGGAAGTCGCTGATGTCCAGTCAGGCGACCGCGAACCCCGTGACCTGGGCCTTCTGCCCCTGCGCGAGGAACCGCTCGACGATGCCGCGCTGGTCCAGGACCTCGAGCGTGCGCGAGCCCAGGCCGCCGGCGCGCGAGCCGGCAAGCGCCTGGTCCGGGCGGCGCTCGACGATGGAGACGTCGACGCCTGCCAGTGCCAGTTCGCCGGCGAGCATCAGGCCCGTCGGCCCCGCGCCAGCGATCACGACTGCATGTTCTTTCGTCCGTGAATCCTTCTCATTTGCTCACAAGTGAATGGGAGGTGAACGGCAATGGTTGCCCGGAGATGCGCGAAGGATCGCAAACGCCGCAGAAGGCCGGGCGGCGCAGTGACATTTGGGAACGTTCTTCACCGTCGCGATGTGCGCAGTATCGGGTCGCCGTCCGTTGGAAGCGCATCACGGCGATTCCCGCCCTCTGGAGTTGAAACAAATGATTCTCTCGCGAACCGTCTTCAAGCTTGCCGCCGCAGGCCTCGTTGCCGCTGGCGCCCTGACCGTCGCCGCAACGGCCAACGCCGACACCAGCTGGTCCGTCGGCATCAACGTCCCCGGCGTGGTCGTGAACGAGCCGGCCCCCGTCTACACCTATCCGGCGCCGACCTACTACCAGGCTCCGCGCCCGGTCTACTCCGTTCCGCCGCCCGTCTACTACGAGCCGGCCGCGCGCTGGGAGGAACGTCGCGCCGAACGCTGGGAAGAGCGCCGTGCCGAGCGTCGCGAATGGCGCCGCCGCCAGTGGGAGCGCGAGCAGTACCACCGCTACTACGAGAATCGCGACTGAGGTCGGCGGCCTCGCGTGCAGGGCCGCCTCCTCCGCACCTGCGCTTCAGCCCTGCGCGGGCAATGGCTTCGTGAGCGCTGCGGGCGCGACCTGTCGACCGACCAGCCCGCCCACCGCCAGCAGCGCGAGCACGTAGGGCAAGGCGATCAGCAGGGCGCTGGGCACCTCGATGCCCATCGCAGGAAGCTGGAACTGCAGCGCAGTGGCGGCTCCGAAGAGACAGCAGGCCATCACGGTCCGGCCGAGGCGCCAGTTGCCGAAGATCACCGCCGCGATCGCCAGGTAGCCGGCGCCGCCGGTCATGCCTTCCGTGAAGGTGTGAATGTCACCGATCGACAGGAAGCAGCCCGCCAGCGCGGACATGAAGCCGGTGAACAGCACAGCGCCGTACCGGATGCGGCTCACCTTCAACCCCGAATGGCTCGCCGCCTGCGGCGACGTGCCCGCAGCATGGATCGCCAGGCCGAGCGCAGTGGCGCGCATCACCCAGCCCACCAACACGATCAGCACGATGGCGGCATAGAGAAGCCATGCCTGCCGGAAGACCTGCTCGCCCAGGTGCGGAATCTCCGACAGGCCGGGTGGCGCCCACTTGTCCAGGCCCGGGATCTCGGCGCGCGAGCGGCTGCCGAAGATCGCCCGGTAACCCAGGGTGGTCGCGCCGAGCACCAGGATGTTGATGCCGATGCCGGTGACGATCTGGTTGGCGCGCAGCGTGATGCTCAGAAAGGCTTGCAGCCACGCGATGGGCAGCACGCACAGCACGCCGCAGAGCAGGCCGAGCAACGGCGAGCCGGTGGCCCATGATGCGGTGGCGCCTGCAAAGGCGCCGGCCAGCATGAGGCCCTCCACGCTCATGTTGAGCACGCCGGCCCGTTCGCTCACGAGCTCGCCGGTGGCGGCGAGCAGCAACGGTGCGGCGAGCCGGATGCTCGAGCCGACGAAGACGGCGGCCAGTTCGGGATCGATCATTTGCGTCGCGCCTCCATGCGCTGGATGCCGATGGCTGCCCCGGCGAGCGTCACGATGATGAGACCCTGGATCACCACGACCAGGGCGGTAGGCACTTGCGCCACCATTTCCAAGTTGATCCCGCCCGAACGCAGGAAGCCGAAGAGCAGCGAGCCCGCAACCACGCCGGTCGCGCTGCCGCGTGCGAGCAGGCCCACCACCAGGCCGTCGAAGCCGTAGCCCGACGAGAAACCGGCCTTGAGCGTGTACTGCTCGCCCTGCAGCATGAAGGCGCCTGCAAGTCCGCCGAAGGCGCCGGCTGCGCAGAGCGCGCCGATGGCGAGGCGGTCGATGGGCATGCCGGCGCGGCGAGCCGCGCGCGGGTTCAGGCCGGTTGCGCGCAGCTGCAGTCCCGTCACCGTGCGGTTGAGCAGCAGCGCCACCGCCACGGCCAGCACCACCCCGATCAGGAGACCGACGTGCAGCGGCGTACCCGCATCGCCGGTGAGTAGCGGCAGCTGGGTCGCCACCGGAATCTCCAGCGACTCGGGCAGCGTCGCGCTGCTCGTCATCGGCCGGCGCAGCAGGTGCTCGGACTGCACGCTGCCGTACACCATCCAAATGGCGATGAAGGAAAGCAGCAATGTCGCGATGACCTCGTTGGTGCCCATTTTGACGCGAAGGACGCCGGCGATGCCGCCCCAGAAAGCGCCCGCCGCGCAGGCGCCCAGCATCGGAACGATGAAGGCCAGCCCCCAAGGCAGTTGCGCCACTGGTGGCCACAGCGCGAGCGCCGTGGCCGTGATGCCGCCGACGGCAATCTGCCCTTCTCCGCCCACGTTCGTGAGGTTCGCGCGCTCGGCCAGGATGAAACCCAGGCCGACCAGCATGAGCACCAGCGCACGGTTGATCGAGGCAGCCAGCGCATAGGACGAGCCCCAGGCGCCGTCCGCGAACGCGGCGACCGCATCGCCCACGGGCACGCCGAGCGCGGCGATCAGCAAGGCACCGACGCCAAAGGCCAGCAGCACCGCGGCTGCCGAGACCTGCAGCGCAGGGGTCGGCCTAAGCCGCGACCAGGCAAGTACAGGACCGCTCATGGGGCGACCTCCTTTGCAACATCTTCCTTGTCACGGTGCCCGGCCATCCAGGCACCGATGCGCGCGCGGTCCGCGCCCGCCGTGGGGCATGTGCCCATCACCCGGCCCCGGTAGAGCACCAGCACGCGGTCGGCGACGCTCAGCAGTTCGTCGAGCTCCGACGAGATGAGCAGCACGCCGACCCCGCGGTCCGCGGCGGCCCGGATGTGGCCGTAGACGGCCTCGACCGCGCCGACATCCAGGCCGCGCGTGGGCTGCGCCGCCAGCAGGAAGCGCAGACCCTCGAGCGTGAGCTCGCGCGCGAGCACCGCCTTCTGCTGGTTGCCGCCCGAAAGGCCTCCGAACGGCACGTCGGGGCTGGCGGCGCGCACGTCATAGCGCTGCATGAGGTCGAGTGCCTCGCGGCGCATGGCCGCGCGGTCGAGGAGGCCGAAGCGCCGGAACCGGTCCAGGCGGTCGAGCATGATGTTCTCTGCGACGTTCATGCCTGTCACGCAGGCCAGGGCATGCCGGTCTTCTGGCACCACGCCGCAGCCCGCGGCGCTGAGCTGGCGCGGCGTGGCGCGCGTCATGTCCTCGCCGCAGACGAAATAGCGCCCCTCGGTGGGACGCAGCATTCCCGAAAGCACCGCGCCCAGCTCGCTCTGGCCATTGCCCTCGACGCCGGCGATGGCCAAGATCTCGCCCGGCTCCACCACCAGGGTGAAGTTGTCAAGGCGCACCACGCCATCGACGTCGCGCACGGTGAGGCCGTCGGCCAGCAGCGCTGCCTCGCGCGTCGGGCTGCCCGGTGCCGGCCGGGACGCACGAGACGCCCGTACCGGCGCAGCGGCAGGCGCCTGCAGGTCGCGCTGGATCATCGCGCGCACCAGCGCGTCGATATCCTGTGCGGGCGCGTCCGAGCGCGCCACCACGCGGCCGCCGCGCAGGACGGTCGCACGCCGCGCAACGCGCTGGATCTCGGCCAGCTTGTGGGTGACCAGCACCACGCCGCAGCCCTGCTGCGCCACGCGCGTACACACCGAGAGCAATGCCTCGATCTCCTGCGGCAGCAACACGGCGGTGGGTTCGTCGAGCACCAGCAGGCGCGGCTCGCGCACCAGGCACTTCACGATTTCCACGCGCTGGCGCTCGCCCACCGACAGGTCCTGCACCTTCGCATGCGGATCGAGCGCGAGCCCGTAGCGCTCCCGCATCGCGGCGATACGCGCCGCGCCGGCCTTGCGGTCGAGCACGCCGCGCACCTGGCCGAGCAGCAGGTTGTCGAGCACCGTCATGTCGGGCACGAGGCTGAAATGCTGGTGGACCATCGCGATGCCGTGAGAAAGGGCATCCGCCGGCGAGCGCGGGCGAAACGCCCCGCCGGCCAGCGTCATCTCGCCCGCGTCCGCGGCGTGCACGCCGAAGACGAGATTGCACAGCGTGGACTTGCCGGCGCCGTTCTCGCCCAGCAGGCAGTGGACCTCGCCGGGATGGAGCGCCAGCGAGACGTCCTGCAGCGCCTGCAGCGCGCCGAAGCGCTTGGACAGCCCCTCCAGCTTCAGCAACGGCGCGGCGGCCGGCGTTGCGGCGAACCCCGGGCCGCCGTCGCTGATGCCGTCACCGAGGCCGATGGCGTGGCGCTCGCGCATCAGCCCTCCAGCACCTTGATCTTGCCGGACAGGATGTCCTTCTTGATCTGCTCGAGCTTAGCCTTCTGTTCGTCGGTCGCCCCGCAGATGACCATGTCCGATGCGTTCGGCCCCATGGCCAGTCCGAAGGGCTTGTAGCCGGCCTTCCAGGTACCGCCGACGGCCTCCTTGATTGCGTACTGCACCTGATAGCCGACGCCGGTGATGCTGTAGGCGGGATAGAGCGGATCGGTGCCGCAGCGGCTGGTGTAGCTGCCGATGATCTTCGTGCCCTTCTCCTTGGCCGCCTGCTCCATGCCGCGCAGGCCGAGGTTCAGGATGTGATAGTGCACGTCGGCGCCCTGCGCGATGGCCGCCAGCGTGGCTTCCTTGGCCTTGGCCACGTTGTCGAAGTCGCCGGTGTAGTTCTCGAAGTACTTGATGCCGGGCTTGATGTACCTGGCGCCGTTGCCGAACTCCTTGCCGGCGTTGACGATGGAAGGGATCTCCATGCCGCCCACGTAGCTCACGGCCCCGTTCTTCGAGAGCATCGCGGCGGCGGCGCCCGCGACGAAGGCGATCTCGGCCTGCTTCACGTCGTAGCCGGCCACGTTGGCCGTCTCCTCGGCCTTGTTGCCGCCGACGATCGAGAAGTGCGTCTTGGGGAAGCGCTTGGCCACCTTGAGCACGGCGGCCTGCGTCTGGCCGCCGACGCCGATCACGAGCGCGTTCTTGCTGGCCAGGTTGGTCAGCGCCTGCTCCATGTCGGCGTAGTTGATGTTCTCGATCATCTGCACCTTGATCCTGGCGCCGTACTCCTTCTGCGCGGCCACAAGGCCGTCGTAGCCGGACTCCATCCATCCCTTGTCCGACTTGGACCCGGGAATGAGGATGCCGACCGCGATCGGATCGGCGGCCGAGGCCGGCAGGCTCAGCACGAGGGCGGTGAAGGCGCTGACGCCTGCGAGGACGGCGGCGCGGCGGGAGGGAGACGGAATCTGCATGGCATGCCTTTCGCTAGTTGGAGGGTTAAGTAACTAATCAATTACTTACCGACAACGCATCGCAATAACAGTGCCAGTGAATTCGCCGACTTTTTGCCGCATATCGGTGCGGCGACCGCAACGAATGCACCAGCCTGCGGCGATGCGCCCTTCGCCCGCACACCACCGGAGCCTTTGATGAAACGCCACCCTTATCTTCCCGATGCCCGGCCCGACGGCGCCCTGGGCCTGGGCCAGCAGTACTACTGGGTCGCCAGCGAGCGCGAGGTCGATATGTCCGTGGAGCCGCCCGCGCCGCTGCGCGCCCGGGTGCAGGCGCAGCCGCAGAACGTGGTGCTCGACCTGCGCCGCACGGCCATCGTCATCATCGATCTGCAGAACGACTTCTGCACCGAGGGCGGATGGGTCGACCACATCGGCGGCAACTATGCGGCGGACCGCACGCCGATCGCCCCGCTGCAGAAGCTGCTGCCCGGGCTGCGCCGCGCCGGCGTGCCGGTCGTCTGGGTCAACTGGGGCAACCGCCCGGACCTGGCCAACATGCCGCCCAATCAGATCCATCTGTACAAGAACAGCGGCACGGGCGTCGGCCTGGGCGACCCGCTGCCCGGCGGCAAGGGCCACGTGCTGCAGAAGGACTCGTGGGCCGCGGCCATCGTGGACGAGCTCGCACCGCACGAAGGCGACTTTCTGGTCGACAAGCACCGCATCAGCGGCTTCTGGGACACGCCGCTGGACAGCATCCTGCGCAACCTCGGGGTGCGCAGCATCCTCTTCGCGGGCTGCAACACCGACCAGTGCGTGCTGCACACGCTCACCGACGCCAACTTCCTGGGCTACGGCTGCGTGATGCTGAGCGACTGCTGCGCCACGAGCTCGCCGGACTTCTGCACCGAGGCGACGATCTGGAACGTCAAGAAGTGCTTCGGCTTCGTGACCGACTCGGCCGCCGTGCTCGCGGCGCTGCCCGCCTGATGCACACGGAGACCGCGCACGGCTCGGGCGGCTGGATGCCCGGCCCCCGCTGCGAGCGGCCCGCCACCGGCGTCGGCGCGCTGAACGGGGTGCGCCTGGGCGTGAAGGACCTCATCGACATCGCAGGCGCCGTCACCGGCGGCGGTAACCCGGACTGGGCCACCAGCCACGTGCCGGCCGTGCACGACGCGCCCTGCGTGGCCGCGCTGCGTGGCGCAGGCGCGCGGGTCGTCGGCAAGACGATCAGCGACGAACTCGCCTTCAGCCTGGAGGGCGAGAACGCCCACTACGGCGCGCCGCGCCATCCGAGCGACCCCGATCGGCTGCCCGGGGGGTCGTCCAGCGGCAGCGCCGCCGCGGTCGCATGGGCGGAGGTCGACCTGGCGCTGGGCACCGACACGGGCGGCTCGGTGCGCGTACCGGCGGCGTTCTGCGGGGTCGCCGCGATGCGGCCCACGCACGGCCGGATCCCGCTCGACGGGGTCCTGCCCTTCGCACCGAGCTACGACACGGTGGGGTGGTTCGCGCGCGATGCCGACCTGCTGCGCCGCGCCGGGCATGCGCTGCTCGGCACCGAAGCCCGCATCGGCAGCGACCGGCCCGCGCCGCCTCTGCGCCTGTGCGTGGCCACGGACGCGCTGGCGCTGGCGCAGCCCGCGGTGCGCGAGGCGCTGGCCGCGTGGGCCCGCCTGATGCGCATCGACAGCGAGCGCAGCGCCTATGGCGGCAGCGACTGGCGCGACTGGTTCGAAGCCTATGCCGTGCTTCAGGGCCTGGAGATTCAGGCCCACGTCGGCCCGTGGATCCGGCGACAGCGGCCGCGCTTCGGCGCCGCCATCGCGCCGCGCTTCGAGGCGGCGCTGGCGCTCGATGCCGCACAGGGAACGCGCTGGAGCGACTGGCGCGCGAAGGCCGCCGCGCGGCTGGCGCAGAGGATGGGCCCCGACGAGGCGTGGCTGATTCCCGCCGCACCCTGCTTCGCGCTGTCGCGCCGGGCCGATGCGGCTCAGCGCGGCGCCTTCTACGAGCGCGCACTGGCGCTCGGCGCGGTGGCCGGCCATGCGGGGCTGCCGCAGGTGGTGTTTGCGCTGCCGGCTGCCGAGGGCCTGCCGCCTTGCGCATCCTTCATCTCGGCCAGGGGCAATGACGAACGGCTGCTCGAACTTGCCACGACACTAGCGCCTGCATTCCCATCCACACGATGAGCAAACTTTCCCCACGGCGGGCACCGGCCCAGGAGACGATCGCGCGGCGCGACGCCACACTCACGCGCGCGAAGCTCCTGGAAGCGGCGATCGACGAGTTCTCGAACGAGGGCTACAGCGGCGCGCGCACCGAACGCATCGCACGACTCGCCGGCACGAACATCCGCATGCTGTACCACTACTTCGGGAGCAAGGACGACCTGTACGTCGCCGTGCTCGAGGCGGTGATGGCCGACCTGCGGCACGAAGAACTCCGGCTGGACCCGGAGGCCGAGGAGCCGCTGACCGGCCTGCTGCACATCGCCGATTTCGTGGACCACCACTTCGCGACGCACCCGCGGCTGCGCAAGCTGCTGGCCTTCGAGAACCTCAACGAGGCGCGGCATCTCGCGCGCTCGAACCGGATCCCGGAGATGTCGTCGCCGGTGATCGCGCTGATCCGCCGCCTGCTGGTGCGCGGGGTGGCGGCAGGCGTCGTGCGCAGTGGCATCGATGCGTTGCACCTGTACGTGGCGATGGTGAGCCTGTCGTACTACGGCCGCGCCCATGCGTTCACGCTGTCACGCATCTTCAACAAGGACCTGCAGGCCGCGGCCTGGCAGAAGGCGCACCAGAAGATGACCCGCCAGATGGTGGCGGCCTTCCTGACGCAGGCGCCATGAACGAACTTCCGCATGACTGCTTCCATGTCCGCTGAGCCCCCACACCAGCCCGCCGCACCTGCTTCGGCCACCTCCCGGCGAGGCATGGTGACGAGCCCCCATCCGCTGGCCAGTGCGGTGGGCCTGGAGGTGCTGGCCGATGGCGGCAATGCCATCGAGGCCGCCATCGCCATGGCGGCCGTGCTGTGCGTCGTGTGCCCGCACTTCGCCGGGCTCGGAGGCGACGGTTTCTGGCTCATCGCGCAGCCCGGCGCGCCCGTGCGCGGCATCTCCGGCGTCGGGCAGGCCGCCGCAGCGCTCCAGCCGCTGTCGGGACCAGTTCCGCTGCGCGGCGGCGCGTCGGCATTGACCACGGCCGCGGCGGTGGACAGCTGGGCCCGGGCCTTCGACATCTCGGCGCGCAACTGGCAGGGCCGCCAGCGCTGGGCGTCACTGCTGTCTCGCGCGATCGAACATGCGCAGGAGGGCTTCGCCGTGTCGGCCTCGCAGCGCTTCTGGCACGAGATGCGGGCCGCAGAGGCGCAGCACTGGCACGGCTTCGACGCGGCGTTTCCGGGCGGGCCTTCGCACCAGCACCAGCGCCAGCCCGGGCTGGCGCACACGCTGTCGCGGCTCGCGGCGCAGGGCCCGCGCGAGTTCTACGAAGGCGAAGTCGCGCACCGCCTCGCGGCCGGCCTGCAGGCCGCGGGTTCGCCGCTCACGCTGGACGACATGCGCGGCACCCGCGCCCGGGAAGTGACGCCGCTGGCCGTGCCCTACCGCGGCGGCACGCTGCTGAGCCTGCCGCCGCCGACGCAGGGCTTCGCCACGCTGGAAGCCATGGGCATCCTCGGCGAGCAGGATTTCTCCGGCATCGCCGAAGGCAGCGCCGAGCACTTCCACCGGATGGTCGAGGCGATCAAGCTGGCCTTCGTCGACCGCGACCGCTTCCTGGCCGACCCCGATTTCACCGAGGTGCCCGTGCAGCGGCTGCTCGACGCCGCCTACATCCAACAGCAGGCGGCGCGGGCGCAGGCCGGCGCACGGGCGATGCCCTGGCCCCAGCGATTCCGCCACGGCGACACCGTGTTCTTCGCGGCCGCGGACGCCTCCGGGCGCGGTGCGGGCGTGCTCCAGAGCATCTACTACGACTGGGGCAGCGGTGTCGTGGCCGGCGACACCGGTGTGCTGTGGCACAACCGCGGCGCGGCCTTCCACCACGATGCGAGCCATCCCAACGGGCTGCGCGGCGGCAAGCGGCCCTTCCATACGCTGAACCCCGTCGCTTTCATGCGCGACGGTCGGCCCGAGCTGCTGCTGGGCACGCAGGGCGCGGACGGGCAGCCGCAGACCCTGGTGGCGCTGCTCACCCGGCTGATCGACTTCGGCCTGGACCCCGCGCAGGCACTGGCAAGGCCGCGCTTCCTGCTCGGACGGACCTTCTCCGACAGCCGCGACAGCCTGAAGCTGGAGCAGGACGTGGGGCCCGAGGTGATGGCATCGTTGACCGCGCGCGGCCACGAGGTCGCGCCCATCGCCGCGCACAGCCCACTGGCAGGGCTGCCCGGCGTGATCCGCTTCGAAGCCGACGGCAGCCTGGCGGGCGCGCACGACCCTCGCGGTGATGGGGTCGCACTGGGTCTTTGAATGCCGGGCTGCCGGCAGCCCGGTCCTCAGGCCTTCTTCGCCCAGGCGCTGTTCCACCCCCTGGCGTTGACCTGCTTGCCGGAGAACAGCGCGCAGTTGCCCTGCGGGTCGGTTGGCTTCGATTGCCACAGTGCCCAGCCGTTGCACAGCTGGGCGTTGTCGTGCTTCGGGGATTTCTTCGTATCGGCCCTGGTCGAATCTGCGACATAGCCGAGCGCCACGGCTTGCGGCTTTCTCTCGTCGAGCTGGGCCTGCGCGAACGCATCTGAGGCGCAGCGGCAGCGTCCGTCGCGGCGAGGGTCAGGATGAAGATGCGGCGGCTGGAGGTCATCGTGGAACTTCTGTCGTGTGTGGAACGGGTGCAAGGCCGTCCGGCGCGGCGTTGCGCTCATTCAGCCTCGCCAGCACGAGAACGCCCGTGGCCAGCAGCGTGGCGATGCAGAACCCGACGACCTGCAGAACTGCGTTCGATGTGACGTTCTTCATGGGGCGACCTCGCGGTGGATATCTGGACTGGCCTGCGCTCATTCTTGAGCGGCCTGCTGCATGCTTGAGCAGGCTGCCGCACGCGGCGTTGCGCAGGATCAACCGCGCGAGTCGATGGGCGCGGGCGATGCGTCGACCGGCCCCACCTCGTCCAACAGTTGCCCCTGGATGCCGTCCAGCGAGATCGCGCCGGTCAACACCGCGGCGAGGTTGGGCGCGCAAAGCAGCGGCAGCTACTCGATGGTGACCCAGCGGAATGCGTCCGTCTCGGGACGCCCCCGTCCTGAACGGATGAGCAGATCAAAGACATCGTTCCCCTCAAGGCCATCGTGAACGACAAGGTGGTCTACGAAGCGCGCGAATGAGCGTCATGCACGGAAGACGCGGCCAGCGCCGCATTGCCGTTTTTCAGCACACGGAGGGTGGGGGACCCGCCGCACGTCCAAGGGGACGGTTGTCACCAAGCTTGGGCCCGTACTCGCGAGCGCACTTCCCGTCCTCTTCCATCTCATCCGCAGCGATTGCGAAGACGTGCTCTTCACACCGCGCATCTAAACCGCATGCCACGCGTTTTCGGAGGTTAGGTTGCATCAGCTGAATGGGGCAGTGCACCCGCATTGGCTCTTTCAAGACGCCTCGTGTGTCGCCGTCCTAGAGTTATTCGGGAACCTCATTAGAGTGTTCGAACGTGGCGCCAAAGCCGGCCGCGCGCAGCAGGTGCACGAGGACTATCACCGCAATCGCCTGCACGAAACGAAGGCCTACTTCAGCAAGACTGCGCGCGTGCACCCTTTCGGCCAGCTCCTGCGCGCCGAACTGGAAGTGGCCCTGGACGGAACCGCGGATCACCGCACCCGGTACCTCCACATGCAGAAGCTCAGCGGCGCCTTCGGCCGCCAAGTTGCCCTAACCTACGGTGGCGCTGTGGTGGGCGACGCCCGGCTCATCGACCGCGCAGGCGGCATCGGCTATCAAGCCAACGTGATGCTGGTTTTCGATGGTCCGGGCCGCTCGGAAATGCTCGCGATCGAAGAAGCGCTGCCAAGCATTTGGCGCAACTTGGCCGCAACTGGGCGACTGCCGGCAACCCACGCAATGCCGAGCTCCCAGTACCGCGGCACCGGGATCGAGACCGCGACTACGAGTCGCTTGCGAGCCAGTTGGACAAGGCGGCGGTCTACAAGGCCGGCACAAGCGAAATTTTTCGCGTGAGCGTTGCGCGGGTATTTAACGGTCTCGTGCTGGCAGAAGTTTCGGTCATCGACCCCAACCGAAAGAAGTAGGTCCACCAACGCGAACAAGCGGCTGATTCTTGTGGGCTCCAGCCGCTTTTTTTTATTGATGCCACCCTCGATATGCACGAACCGCGTGTGCGCGCCACCCAGCGGGAGCGCCGCACGCCGCGCATATCGAGCACGCGTTCCTGCGGCGCGAGGGGGCGGACCGCTTCGAAAACCATGCGGCCCCTCCAGTCAAAGCGCCTGACACCCATTGTGGTTAGACGCACGTCTCCTCGACGGGCGGAGACAAGGCCTTGGCGACAACCAAGAATCTTCGAAAGGCACCCGCCCGCATGCCACCACGGTCGGCGAGGCCAGCGGCGACCGCCGCCAAGACCTCCAATTCAACTTTCCGACCGACTCTTCATGTCACTCCTGATAATTCTGTTTGCGCTGGGCTTGCTGATCTTCGCCGCCTATCGCGGCCACAGCGTAATCCTCTTCGCGCCGATCGCCGCACTCCTGGCCGTCCTGCTGACACACCCCGCGCTGGTCGCGCCGGTCTACGTGGGCGTGTTCATGGACAAGATGGTGCAGTTCATCAAGCTGTACTTTCCGGTCTTCATGCTCGGAGCACTATTCGGCAAGCTGATCGAAATATCCGGCTTCGCCAGAGCCATCGTCGCTTCCACCATCGACCTCGTGGGAAAGCAACGCGCCATGCTTTCAATCGTTCTCGTCTGCGTCGCACTCACGTACGGCGGTGTTTCGCTGTTCGTCGCGGTCTTCGCCGTCTATCCATTCGCTTCAGAACTATTTCGTCAGCTGCACATCCCCAAGCGCCTGATTCCCGGGACCATCGCGCTGGGCGCGTTCAGCTTCACTATGGACTCGCTTCCTGGAACTCCCCAGATCCAGAACATCATTCCGACCACGTTTTTCGGCACTACGACCTGGGCGGCACCATGGATGGGGTCGATCGGCTCCGCCTTCATCCTCGTTTCCGGCATCGCGTATCTCGAATGGCGGCGACGTGCGGCTTCCAGTCGTGGCGAGGGCTATGGGAACCACACCCTCAATGAGCCGATGCCTGTGACCGGTGCAAGGCTACCGAACGTATGGGTCGCCGTCTCCCCCCTGCTCGTCGTCGCTGTCGCCAACAAGTTCCTCACGGGCTGGATACCTACCGCCTTCGGCAAGACCTATGTCATCGCCCTTCCAGGCCTCGCAAACCCGGTGACCGGCGAGGTGGCATCCGTGGTAGCCATCTGGGCAGTCGAAGGCGCGCTGCTTCTGGGTATAGCCAGCGTGCTCCTCTTTGCGTGGACCAACGTCACGACGGGCTTCATTGAGGGGAGCAAATCAGCGATCAGCGGCTCGCTTCTGGCAGCCATGAACACGGCCTCGGAGTACGGATTCGGCGCAGTCATCGCGGCGCTACCCGGATTCGCGATCGTCGCACATGCTTTGACCGGCATTCCCAACCCTCTGATAAATGAAGCCGTGGCGGTCACCGTGCTCGCAGGCATCACAGGTTCCGCCTCTGGCGGGATGAGCATTGCGCTTGCGGCCATGGCGAACCAATTCATCCAGAGCGCACAGGCCGCTGGCATCCCGCTGGAGGTCCTTCATCGCATTGCGGCCATGGCAAGCGGAGGCATGGACACATTGCCGCACAACGGCGCCGTGATCACGCTTCTTGCCGTTTCCGGGCTGACACACCGACAGGCTTATCTCGACATCTTCGCGGTCACATGCCTCAAGACGGTGGCCGTCTTCGTCGTCATTGCCCTCTATCTCGTGTTCGGCATTTATTAACCCTTCGCTTCTGGAGCACCTCCATGCTTGAAAGCCATGTTCGCAAGAACGCGTTCTCTATGCCCTTTTCTTCCCCCGCCTTCACGTGCGGGCCCTACCGCTTCATCAACCGTGAGTATCTAGTGGTGAGTTACGAAACGGACATCGACGCTCTGAGGGAAATCGTGCCAGAACCGCTTGAGGTGCGGGATCCGATCGTCAACTTCGAGTTCATGAGGATGCCCGACTCGACGGGATTCGGCGACTACACAGAGGCGGGCCAAGTCATTCCTGTGCACTACGACGGTAAGCAAGGCAACTACGTGCACGCCATGTACCTGGACAGCGAGGCGCCGATTGCTGGTGGGCGCGAGATCTGGGGATTTCCAAAAAAGCTTGGCTCACCGGTCCTCGTTGTCGCGGGCGACACCCTGCTTGGAACTCTGGACTACGGGCCGGTGCGCCTCGCAACAGCCACCATGGGGTTCAAGCATAGTGCGACCGATCCTGCTGTCCTTCAACAAGCCCTGTCCGCACCGAACTACCTCTTGAAGGTCATTCCCCACGTGGACGGCTCTCCGCGCATCTGCGAGCTGGTCGAGTACCACACCACAGAAGTCACAGTCAAAGGCAGTTGGACCGGGCCCGCCGCGCTGGATCTGCACCCGCATGCCCTGGCCCCCGTCACTCGTCTCCCGGTGCGCAGGGTGGTGTCCGCCCAGCATTTCGTCACCGACCTCACTCTCGCGCTCGGTACTGTCGTCCACGAGTATTGACCATCAACCCAAGGAAACATCCATGTCCAAACTCGAAGGTAAAGTTGCGTTCATTACAGGTGCTGCCAGCGGCATCGGGCGACAAATCGCCGAACGCTATGCGCGCGAAGGCGCCATCGTGGTCATTGCCGACATGAACAAGGGCGCTGCGCACGAGACGGCTCAGCGATTTGCCGACAAGGGATGGCGAACATTTGCCGTCGGCGTCGACGTCACGGACGAGGAGCAAGTCGATCGCGCGGTTGATCTGGCTGCCCGCGAACTCGGCGGCATCGACATCCTGGTGAGCAATGCCGGCATCCAGATCGTCAAGCCGGTGGAGGAATTTTCGCTGTCCGAATGGAAGAAGATGCTTTCCATCCAGCTAGACGGTGCGTTCCTGACGACGCGCGCCGCCCTCAGGCACATGTACGCCGCTGGCAAGGGCGGCAGCATCATCTACATGGGTTCGGTACATTCGAAAGAAGCTTCGCTGCTGAAGGCGCCTTACGTCACCGCCAAGCATGGGCTGATCGGACTGGCGAAGGTGATCGCCAAGGAAGGCGCAAAACACGGCGTGCGTGCCAACGTCATCTGCCCCGGCTTCGTGCGCACGCCCTTGGTGGACAAGCAGATTCCCGAGCAGGCCAGAGCCCTGAACCTCTCCGAAGAGGATGTCATCCGCAAGGTCATGCTCAAGGAGACGGTGGACGGCGAGTTCACGACGCTGGACGACGTCGCAGAGGTAGCCCTGCTGTTCGCCTCGTTCCCGAGCAACGCACTGACGGGCCAGTCGCTGGTCGTCAGTCACGGGTGGTCCATGCATTGAACACGTGCAAGGCATTGCCTGCTAATTACCGCAAAAGCCTAGGCCACCACGCCCCGGGCTCGACACTACCGGTGTGGGCCCGAGCGCAGGAGGGTGCCCTGCGAGCGAAGACATCAACCAGAAACAGCGCCCGCTATCCCTTTTTTCCGTTGTGGCAGGTTGAGTCCGATGAAACCCTCTGGCTTCGTTCCGCTCTCCTGCCGCAGAGCGGTATTGAAATGCCGCGCTGGACGGCTTCGAACTACCTGTGCTCGACCATGACCCGCCTGCCCGTGCACGAGATTGCCACCGCGCCCGAGGGCGCCCGCCAATCGGCCGAGAAGGTCCTCGCTGCCAATGGCTTCATCCCGAACCTGATCAATGTGCTGGCAAATGCGCCTGAAGCACTTGACCCCTACCTCAGGGTCGGCCAGATCAACGCCAAAAGCGCATGGAAGGCGCGTGCGAGAGAGGTCGTGCAGATCACGGCAGCGAGAATCTGCGGCTGCGACTTCTGCATAGCAGGCCACACCAAGATCGGGCTGCACCAGGCCAAGGTCACCCGAGCCCAACTCCTCGTACTGCAGGCGGTCGAGGGTTGCGGTGACACCAGCCTCGACGCCGTCCGTGAGTTCACGGAGGCGATCGTCGCGACAGGAGGTGCGGTCAGTGACGCGCAACTCGAGTACTCCTACGCCTCAGTCTATGCACGACGGGCGCTGGATGTCAGCCTCGGCGTAGATCTGGCCACGCTGTGCAACTTCGCGAACAATCTTGCCCGCAGCCCCGTCGATCCGCAGCTCCAACCCTACCTTCCAAAGAGCTTCCGGCCAGCCAAAGAGTTGCGGGGCCAACATGCTCGTTGAGACCGATGCCGCATGGCTGGCAGCACAAGCCCACGCGTTGGACAGCGACGCATCGCTCGCTACTGAAGTCGTTCCGCGGCTGGCCAGAGCCGGTCTGTTCGCCCATGGCGTCCCTGAGCATCTTGGGGGCCTTGGCGGCAAGATCAGCCTGGCCATCGAATCGGTTGCGCAAGTTGCCTCGCTGTCGCTTTCCGCCGCGTTCGTCCTCTGGGCACAGTGCGTGATGATTCAGATGCTGAGTCAGTCGGACCGTACCGCGCTGCGCGACCTGCATGTCGAGCGACTGATGGCCGGCCGAACGGCCGGCGCTCCGGGGCTGTCAAACATCATAAAGTTCCTGAGCGGAATCGAGGCAATCAACGTGGTTGCGACGCCGGCGCCGCATGGTGGCTGGACGCTCAAGGGCACGGTCCCCTGGTGCACCAACCTGCGTCGGGAGCGATTCCTTGTGGCGATTGCCGTGGCAAAGGACGAGGGCGGCCCGCCAATGATCGTGGCGCTCCCGTCGGACAGAACCGGCCTCATGCGCTCTGGCGACCTTGATCTCATCGCGCTGCGCGGAACCAACACCGCCTCGATCGCCCTCGACGCCGTCCAAATCGAAAGCAGCGACCTCCTAGCTGACATAGCTCCGACATTCCTGCCCAGAGTGCGCCCGGTCTTCCTGGGCCTCCAATGCGGCCTGTCCATTGGCCTAGCTCGGGCCTCGGTCGCCCAAGCACTTCAAAATGCCGCGAGTGCGGAGCACATTCTTGCCGCGCCCATCAAGGAACTCGCTCAACGGCTCGAAGCGACGGCAGACACCCTTAAGTCCGGCGTCGACAACGGAACCTTCGTCGACTCGCCCCATCGCCTCTTCCGACTTCGCCTGGAATTGAACGCTTGCGTGCAGGAAGCAATCCAGTTCGAACTCCAGGCCAGCGGCGGACGGGCTTTCCTGCGCAGGGGGGATTTCATCCGCCGATGGCGCGAGTCGGCATTCATTCCCATCGTGACGCCCAGCGTTACGCAATTGCTCGCTGAACTGGCCAAGCACCCTACGCGCAGTGCAGCGGCGGGAAACTCTTCAGGTCTGTTCTGACGGTCGGTCCCTGCGCCGCGGTACCCCCATCCTCGAGCTACGTGACGTCGGCTTCGCCTACGGCGCCGCCACACCCGTCTTCGAGAATGTCTCGTTCGAGATTGCGGAGCGTGAAATCGTCTGCCTGCTCGGTAGCAGTGGATGCGGCAAGTCGACGCTCCTGTGCATGGCCGCACGCCTGGGAAGCCCGGAGGGCACACCGACCAAGGGCGAGGTGACCATGGCGGGAAATACCTTGTATTCCCCTGACGCCCAAGCCGCGACGACTTTCCAGCACCCTGCACTGCTGCCGAGGCTGACATCGCGCCGGCACGTCGCGTTCGGCCTGGACTCCGGACGTGGCGGTGCGAGGATGCGACGCAGATCCATCACCGTGTCCAAGCCGCATTGCAGGCCGTGGGCCTCGGGGATCAAGGCGAGAATTATCCCCGGCAGTTGGCCGGGGGCATGGCGCAGCGGGCTGCCCTCGCTCAAGCCCTCCCGCGCGAACCCAAACTCCTCATGGCCGACGAACCATTTTCTGCACTGTATGCGATCACGCGATCAGGCATGCAGGAGATACTCATCCAGCTCGTCCATCTCTTGCACCAGTGGCGCCCCGCCGCACCCTGGTGAGCCACGACATCGACGAGGCTATCTCGGTCGGCGACAGGACCCTGTTGATGAGCGGGCGCCCTGGACGCATCGTAAAGAGCTGTCAGGTCGAAATTGCCAGTCCCCGCGAGAAGCACCTCGAGGCGGTCACGGTCTTGAGCTTTCAGGTCCTTGCGACACTCCACGCTGCTCGACTATGAGCATGGAGGTCAACCTGGGTACACGAGTGGTGACGAGATCGCCGCGTTCAACGTCCTGGATCCCTGTGACAACCGCATAGCCGGGCCAGAGCTCGACCTGAAGACTCCATTCCAGGGGTCATTGACCGCCGTCTGATGCGCGCCGAGTCGTGACCTGGATGCACACGGTGGCGTCTATTGCGAAGATTGCGACGTTGCGCCATCGCCGCGGTGCCAAAAATGGTGGCATACACCCGTGCGCAGGAGTACGTCCGTGGGCTATTGATGCCGAGTTGGCCGAACGGCTTTGGGAAGTCAGTCTCAACGAGGCGCGACGGGAAGCGCGGCGCCGATTCCACCGACCGCGCCCCCTTTGATGCGCTCGCGAGCGCGGTCGGCAGGTCACTCGATAAACTGCATCCCTGCCTTGGCTCATGAGTTGGACGGTGAGGCTAGGATCTTCTGCGCTAGCAGTCGCTCGGGAAACTCATCCTGGGGCGCATAGCCTTGCAAAGCTTCATCTAATACGCGGCGAGCCGCCGCCAAATCATCACGCTCGCCAAGCAAGTTGGCCAAGGAGATGGATGCGCGCATTTCCCAAACCCTTGCACCCTGCCGTCGAGCGAGCGCGAGTGCGCGCAGATAAAGTGAGCGCGCTTCCTCAAACGCACCGTGTCGCTCATGTCGCAGCCCCGCTGCACGGTACACCTCAGCCGCTGCCCACTGTCCTTGGCCATGCCAGGCACGCGCGATCATGGCGTCATCCACGTAGTCGGGGCAGAACGTCAGCAGCGTCTCTTTCTGCGGATCCTCCATGGCAGCCCAAGCTCGAGGCTTCTGCAACGGCCGGTCCTCGCTGAGCATCGGAGCCATTCCTGCGAGACCCTCAGCAAAGCAACGTGCCCAGCGGTTCCAATAGACAAGTCCGCGCTGCTCTGCCTCGTCGATCATCATCTGCACATATTCCCTGGCCTGATCCAGGTTGCCGGACCAGATCGCCACAGGGCAAGCGCCGAACAGGGCGAAGCACAACGACAGCGCCTGGCCGGTTGCAAGCGCGCTGCGAATTGCCTCGGCAGAAGCAGCATGAGACTGCGCTGGATGACCTTTGATCCATAGCGTCCTCGCCAGGATCGCGTTGGATGCAACATTGGCATCCACTTGAAGCATGTTGCCCCGCACACGCTTAGCACCGCCAACGACGGAAAGCGCTCGCTGACCGTGCAATTGTGCTGCCACAAAGTCACCTGCAAAGTGGGATGTCAACGCAAGCATCCGATGTGAAAGATTCACGCCAATCGGATCTGCCCACGCGGCAGTGTGATCCCGCAGTGCGTGTGCGTGACGCAGACCGGCGGCGTAGTCGCCTCGGCAGACGTCGAAGAAGCACATCCCCCAACGCGCCTGCACCAGCAAGATCGGTGACTGGCTCGCATAAGCACCGGCAGATGCGCGTTCGCCCACCTGACCCATCTCCGGGACCGGGCCGACAGTGTGTAGGATCGCATTAGTCAACGCCACACGCAACCACGTCATGGTCTCGGAATCCGGATGTTGCTCGGCCTCCAAGCTCTGAAGCGCAAGCGCAAGGCGCTGACGGAACTCGTTCAGCTGGAAAACATGGAACCACAGAGGGGCCGATGCCACGCTCAGCGCCGAAGCAGCTTTCACAGCCCCGCGTACGAAACACTGGTCGATCGCAAACCGTACGTCATCCAGCCAGTGGGCATACTGCTCGTTCCAGCGCGCCACCGTCAGGACGGAAAGGTCTTCGGTCGCCGCATTCATCACGTCGAGCATCTGCATGGCATGGCGCTCAATGGCAACCTCCTTTTCTCCAAGCTCCATCAACAACTTGGCCGCGTAGCTGCGCGTCGTGTCCAGGAGCCGATACCGGGCCGAGGGCTCGGAGCGGTCGAAACTGATCAGCGATTTCTCCGTCAGGCCTATCAGTGCCTGCAGTGAGAGATCTGAATCGGGTTCATCGGCCACCATGCTGAGGGCCGCCTCCACATCGAAACGTCCGCGGAAGACCGACAGGCGTCGAAACAGCCGCATCTCCTCAGGCGAGAGCAGCGCGACGCTCCAGTCCAGAGCCGCTGCAAGCGTCCGGTGCCGCGGCATGGAGGCGCGGTTTCCTTCCATGTACAGACCCATGTGGTCGTCTAGCCTCAACAAGAGATCATCGACCGACTGGACGCAGAGTCGGCCCGCCACCAGTTCAATGGCCAGCGGGATGCCGTCCAGGTAGCGGCTGACCTGCGACAGCGCTGGCGCATGCGAATCATCGAACGGCTGAGCGCCGGCCGCCTCCGCTCTTTCGACAAGCAACCGAACCGCCGAGGACTGCAACGCCACTGCCAACGACGTATGTGCCGCAGCAGGGACGTCTAGAGGCGACAGCCGAAGAACGAATTCCCCCTCCACCTGCAGCGCCTCGCGACTCGTAGCAAGGATGCGCAGGCCGGGCAGCGCGACGAGAAGCCGCATGACGAGGGGCGCCAAGGCTTCGAGCACATGCTCGCAGTTGTCGATGAGCAACAGCAAGTGGGTGCCTGCGATTCGGGACTGCAAGAGGCGAAAAGTGTCTGCCTCCTCGATGGGCACGCCCAGCGATCGGGCCAGCGTGCTGAACACGTGGTCTCCAGAAACAAGTGGCGCCAGATCGGCGAATGCCACGGAGCGCGGACGATTCGCGTCGCGCGTGCGATATACCTCCGTCACGCGAAGCGCAAGCCGAGACTTACCGATTCCGCCCGATCCGACGACCGAGACGAGACGTCGATCGGCGAGCGCGGCCAAGGCTTTGTCAACATCCGTATCGCGCCCCATCAACTGAGTGAGACTCAGCGGCGGCGCCACGAAACCAGCGACACGCAAGGGTTCGTTCGGCAACGCGTGATGCGTGACTTCAGCGACCATCCCACGCTCCACTCGACCCGTGAAGGTGTACCCCTTAGAAGGCACGTTCAGGATCCAATCGGCGCTGTCCGGCTTCGACGAACTATCGGCAAAGGCCTTGCGAAGCGACGAAATGTGGACCCGAACGCTGCCCTCGTCCACCAGGACGCCCGGCCATACCGCCTGCAGCAACTCCTCCTTGCTCACAACTTCTCCGGCGCGCCAAAGCAACTGGATAAGGATGTCGAACGATCGGGAACCAAGCCGCACGGGCATTCCGTCGCGGTCGACCCGGCGCTCGGATTCCCGGACCGTGAACGGACCAAAACGCCAAAGCGTATCCGCTCGCGGCATCAGCTTGCTCGTATCGGGCTGAGAGGACATTTACGTATGCATAGGACAATAAATTCAGGTGCGAACGCACGTCGCTGCTTCCGCGCACAGGCAGTCGCGGAATACCTTGGACGCTGGCAGCTACCTGCCGGCCCATGGCAGCTCCTGCCGCGCATACACTGACCAAAGTATGCACGTGCCGCTGGCGCGCCTTCAGCGACCTGGGCGACCTACCTTCGTTCGCTGGATCAAACCCGAAGGCATGCACGAAATGCGCCCGGCGCCTCGGGGAGCGCTCCCTTAGGGCTGCCCGTCGGCTATGGTTGCGCGCCCAATGCCACCAACGACGCCTCAGCACGCCGCTGCCAGGCAACGGCACACTGCGCACGCGCTTTGTCCACAGCCATGCGAAACAAGCGCTCCGCGCCAGCCCGATCGCCATCGCGCTGACGTCTGACGCCGGCGGCACGCCACACCTCCGCGGCACACCACTGGCCCTCCCCCCGTTCGACCCGCACCAGCATCTCATCGTCGAACCAGTCCTCGCAAAAGGTGACTAGGACGTCACGCGTGCGCGTGTCCAGTCGCGGCAGCATCGTCACCACTTCCTGATGGACACGCTCGCGGTCCTCCCCCATTCGCACGCGCAGCCCGTAGTCGAACCAGATAACCCACTTGTGCCAGTAGTCCAGACCTCGCCGCTGGCTCACCTCGCGCATCCGCTCGATCCATCTGCGCCCGACGTCGTGCCGTCCGGCCCACACTGCCACTGGACATGCCCAGTAGAGCGCGAATATCAGCCCTAGAACCTGTCCGAAATCCTCGGCGTACTCCACCACACGCGTGGCTGCCTCCATGGCCTTGTCCTCCTCGCCCATGATCCAAAGCGTGCGTCCTAGGCTGCACAAAGGTGTCGTGCGCGGGTCTGACTGCAGCATCAACGCGGGATTGAGCCGGTCGATGTAACCGAGCGACGCCGCAGCCACGACGTGGGCGCGTGATACACGGAAGTTGCCGCAGAAGTGATTTGCGTACGCCATCATTCGCGCCGCCATGTATTTCCCGATAGGATCGCCCGACGCCTTTGCTGTCACATCGAGCCGCTCAGCATGCCACAGGGATCGCGCATAGTTCCCAAGCACCATGTTAAGTGTCACCAAGCGCCAGCGCGACTCCAGCTCGACCTCCAGCGTCGCCGTCTTAACGCTGTTGACCAGCGCCTGTTCGCACGCCTCGACGCATTCGCTGGTTGCCCCGTCTGTGTATGCAATGGCATTGCTGAGTGCGATCTGCAGTCTTGCCATCATGGCCTCGTCGCGTGGGATCTGCGCCGAGGCGTGCTCCAGCGCGGCTCTCGCACGCGTGCGGAACTCGGCCAGCTGAGACATGTAAATCCACAGTGGGCCGGAAGCGACGGTCAACTCGCCGCGAGCCTCCAAATTCGAGTCAAGCGCGAATCTCACGTCGTCGATGCGATGTGCGTACCGATCTATCCACGTAGCCATGTCAACGTCAGTGAGTTCGACGTTGGCCGCCCGCATGACGCTGAGCATCCAGTGCGCATGACGAGCACAGACAAGGCCCCATGCACCTCCTTCCGTCAGTTTCTTTTGCGCGTAGCCGCGCGTGGTGTCAAGCAGGCGGTAGGCTGCACTGCCGTGGGAATGATCGAATGCGACAAGGGACTTGTCCACCAATGAGGCGAGCGCGTCCAGTGCAATATCTGCATCCAGTTCACCGTCCACGATTGCGAGCGCAGACTCAGCGTCGAAGCGACCCCGAAAGACCGACAGGTGGCAAAACAGCCGAAGCTCCGCTGTCGTGAGCAGCGCAGTGCTCCAGTCCAGCGTCGCGGCTAGCGTCCGGTGCCGTTTCTGCTCCGAGCGATTTCCCATCGAGTAGATCTGCAGGTGGCCGTCCAGGTCCTCGGCGAGCGAACGAGCCGACTGGACGGGAAGGCGAGCCGCAATGAGCTGTATCGCGAGCGGGATTCCGTCCACATTCCTGCACAGGCGTGTAAGAAGCTCGGCTTCCGCGTCCTCGAAGTCTGGCGCGCCGGCTGCCGTTGACAGGTCGATCAACAACTCGACAGCCGCGGAGCGCATTGCCTGTCGTATGTTGTAGACGGGGCCCGCCTGCAACGACAGGGGGGGCAGTCGCACGACATGCTCACCTTGCACTCGCAGACGTTCACGACTGGTCGCCAGGACTTTCAGTTCAGGCAGCAGAACCAGCAGCTCCTCCACCAGCCTCGCCACTGCAGTGACTACATGCTCGCAGTTGTCCACCAGAAGAAGAAGCGAGCGACCAGACAGGCCTCGCGCAATGGCAATAGACGAGTTAGAACCATCACCAGGCAGGCCGACCGCCTGCGCGACTGCGCTGAGCAGGTGGTCAGCCGACACCAAGGGGGCGAGATCGACGAAAGTGACTTCGCTCCCAGTCTCTTGTTGCACCAACCGCGCAACATGCACCGCGACACATGTTTTGCCGATCCCTCCGGGTCCAGCTACCGTCACGAGGCGCCGCTGCAACAAGCGCTCGTGCAATTGTCGAATCTCCGTCTCTCGGCCGATCAGACGAGATATGGGCGACGGCAGCCGGGATGGCCGAAAGCAGGGGACGTGGTCAGGATGCTCAGCACTTCGGCCCGACAGCGACGGGCCGCCAGGCCACGGTGACGTCGCACGCTCGACTTTGCCGATGAAGCGGTAGCCGCGCATGGGCGCTGTCGAAATCCATTCGTGGCACCCTTCGTGATCGCCAGGCGGACCGAGGGCCTTTCGCAGCGTGGACATATGAACCCTCACGCTCACTTCGTCCACGTCCGCGCCCGCCCACACACGCTCGAGCAATTGCTCCTTAGTAAGGTGCTCGTTCCGCCCCTTGATCAACTCCAGCAAGAGTTCGATCGACCGGGTCCCAAGCCTGACCGGCGCACCCGAGCGCTCGAGCCGCCTTGGCGATTCCCACAAAACGAAGGGACCAAACCGCCAGCCCTCCGCCTGCTGGATCAGAAGCGTCTCCTGATTAACCGTATCCTCCTGAGTGCGTCTCAACCTAGCCTACCTCCTTCATTGGACAAGGAGCGACCTCGCCGACTTGCCCACTATCGCGCTACCGCCAGAACCGAAGACTCTGGACCGCTGACGCTAAGAAGCCGTAGATCGCGTCTCCAGCGATCGCTCCGGCCGCAAAGACCTCCAACTTCCCGCGTACCTCATTGCCAGGCAAGCGTTGGGCCAACAGGCGCACTAGAATTCCAAGTCCAACCGCGACGCCTGCTAGTCCGTTGGCGATCAAGAGACCGGTGGCCAACATCACGCCCATCTGACGCTTGGGCCCGCCGATCCACTGCACAGTAGCCCCCACGACAGCCCAAGCGACGAGCTTGGTAGCTACGCCGTCCGCCACGCCGGCGGTGATCGTGGCTAGATACACCTTCGCCACCGGTGGCACAAGGCCATGCGAGAAATACACCTTGTGCACGAGCGCGACCACCAAGATGGCGACGCACAGGCCGAGGCTCGACGCCATGTACTGCTGACGCCGCCCCGCTTCCTCAAGGCGGGGATCCGAGCCATTTCCTCGCAGGATGTATCCGGCCTTCAGATCAAAGCCCATGTCCGCGGCAGCGGGACCCGTCGCCACAGAATAGGCACACAGTACAACCAGCGCCACGGGAGGGAAACCCAGCACCAACCCCACGATCAAAGTAATTAACGCGACGGCGAATGCAGGAAACCACCCCGAGTGCATGGCCGCCACTCCAACGATGACGCAGTGCGCATAGGCTGCAGCAGCGCTGTACAGGACAAACCCGATCAGTTGCGCCAAGCCCATCTGAACGTAAAGCCCGCAGCCAACCGCGAGAAAGACAGCAATCGCCAAGTAGGCAAGTCCGGCACTTCCTAGAACGAATCGCACCTGCGTCGTCGTGACCGTCTCACGCCCAGGATCGACGGAGGCAGCGGCGCTCGGACGGCGCACCTGGTTGAAAACCTGCACCAGTGCGACCAACCCCGCTCCTATCATCACGCCGTGGGGAAGGTACATCGCGTTGATGTCAATCCCGGAAAACGGTGCACCGTAGTTGCGGACCAGCAAACCACAACCGAACAGCGAGAGGGCCCAAACGTTGCCAATGAAAGCCGTGCCGAACGCCGCCATCGGGATCCCGGCCAGCCACGCACCGCCTGCGGCGACCGCCACCCCGAGGCCCAACAAGAAGACGTGACCGTCACCCTGCGCGGCGCGGATCGCCTGAGCTGCCGCGACGCCCGGCGGCCATGCACCTGCGGCCGGAAAGACCCTCGAGTTAAAGAGCCGATACAGGAGCCACGCGTCCAGGAGGATGGCTGCACCCAGGCCGCACAGCAGGGGCAAGATCAACTGCTCGCTGCCGTACAGGTAGGGAATTGCAATGGGCAGGAGCATTCCGTTGGCGGCGCCGAAGGTCGCCGAGGAGATCGCCGTCTGCGCCATGTTCTGCATATGTACCGAACGAAGCGGTAGGAATGCCGAAACAGGAATCCGAGACACGATCACCGTGATCAACACCCCTATCAGCGTCGTGTTCGGCGTCACTCCGAGCGTGGTGAGCAACTGCATGCCAATGACCGCGCCGAACAGGCTCAACATGCCGAGGTATAGCCACGTTCCAATGGCGGAGCGCGAAAGTCGCAAGCTCGTAGACGACGAAGGATCTGAAGTTCGGTACAAGTCCACCTCTAAATTGCAGTCCTGGCACGAGCCCTTTCGCCGCCAAGTCGTTCACAGCCCGCGTGTGCCGATGACCGCGCGACGCACGCCCGGCCGCCTTCACGACGTTCATAGCTTACCTACAAGCGCGCGCCGCCCGCGCTCCGCATGTAGGACAAGGCTCATAGGCAGACTTCTAGCCCATAACGCATCCACCGCCATCCGCCAGAAGGGATAGGCCGCTCCACTCGCACAGTGACCACGACGTCTGCGCGCATTGCTAAGGTCTGTCTGTGCTGCGTCGATACATGCCAGGCCCACATCGCTGACACCAGGATACCTCGCCCGCACAACTGATCCTTGGCCGGCAGGCCGACAGGACGCCCATCCCGCCTCGAACAGGAGTCTGGCTAGTAAGTATGAACGACACGATCACCACGACCGATGGGACGCGCATCTTCTTCAGGGACTGGGGAAGCGGCACGCCGGTAGTTTTCTGTCACGGATGGCCCCTGACCTCCGCCAGCTGGGAGGCCCAGATGGTCTTCCTGGCAGAGCGGGGCTTCCGTGTGATAGCAGCAGATCGACGTGGCCATGGCCAGTCCGGCCAGGTGTGGCATGGCCATAACATGAACACCTATGCCGACGACCTCGCCCAACTGTGCCAAGAGCTCAATCTTTCCGACGCGGCATTAGTCGGGTTCTCGATGGGAAGTGGTGAAGTCGCCCGCTACATTGGTCGCCACGGTGGCGCACGCGTGCGCAAGGTCGCACTTATCTCAGCGGTAACCCCCTCGCTCCTCTGGAGTCCCCAGAATGCCGCTGGACTGCCGATGGAAGTTTTCAACGGGCTGCGCGAACGAAGCGTCATCGACCGCGCGCAGCTCTACCGGGACCTTGCCAATGGTCCATTCTTCGGGTTCAACCGTCCCGCGGCCAAGATGTCACAGGGTGCGATCGACTGGTTCTGGATACAGGCAATGCAAGCAGCTGCCAAGGCTGCGTTGGAAGGAATCCGGGCCTTCTCCGAGGCCGATTTTACCAAGGACCTCGGGTACATCGACGTCCCAACACTCATCATTCACGGCGACGACGACCAGATCGTCCCTATCGAAGCAGTCGCACGCCGGTCATGCCAGCTCATACCCAATTCACGGCTGCTTGTCTACGCAGGCGCCCCCCACGGTCTCATCGAGACCCACAAGGCCCGGCTTAACGCAGACTTGTTCGATTTCCTCTCGGAATAAGCCAAACCGCGCACCGGCTCTGGCCGCGGCGTTGGCTCGGACCTTCTTGCGCGCCACGCACATCCCATCATCCTGATATTTCCGGAGCCTTCCCGATGAACAGCACACCGGACGCGGCAAGAAGCCGAAGTGGCTGGCCGACCACGTACTGCGTACATCAAGGCTCGAATCACCCAAAATTGATAAGGTCCAGGCGTCTAAATCTTTCGAGAATCAGTTCAGTCATGTCGCTCCCACGCCTGTTCACTTGGAGAAAGGCGTTTATCGCCGTGCTTGGAGCATCGGCCTTCGGCGGGGTGCACACGCAGGCCGCAGAAGACCTCGCGCGGCGCATGGCCGCTTGCATCACCTGCCACGGCCGCGACGGGCAGGCTACCAACTCGGACTACTTCCCACGGCTGGCGGGCAAGCCGGCCGGCTACCTCTATAACCAGCTGCGCAGCTTCCGTGACGGGCGGCGCCAGCAGGCGGACATGAGCTACCTGCTAGCTAACCTGTCGGACGCGTACCTCCACGAGATGGCTCACCACTTCGCATCACTCGACTTCCCCTACCCACCGCCAGCCGCTTCGGACCTAGCGCCGGCCACGCTGGCACGCGGGCGCGAACTGGTGCGGAGCGGCGACGCGACGCGCGGCATCCCGGCCTGCGTACGATGCCACGGCGAGGCGCTGACGGGCGTGCAGCCCGGCATCCCGTCGCTGGTCGGCTTGCCGCGGCTGTACATCGCATCGCAGCTGGGGGCCTGGGTTACCGGCGACCGGCGCGCGATGGCGCCGGACTGCATGGCCGACGTCGGCCGCCGGCTAGACAGCCACGACATCATCGCCATCGCCGGCTGGTTGGCCGCGCAGCCGGTGCCTACAGGCGCCAAGCGCGCCACCTCGTTGCCCAGTGGCCCACCGGTCGCGTGCAGCGCGATGGAGGCTCACCAGTGAGCGCACGCCGCGTGCTGCTGCGCACGGTGCTAGGGCTGGGGCTGGCGGTCGCGTTGCTGGTCGGCATGGGGGTGGCGCTGAATCGACGCGGCGAGGACCAGGTCCCAAAGACCGCGACGCCCTTCGTCGCGGCGCCCGGCCAGGTTGAGCGTGGCCGCTACCTCGCCCTGGCGGGCAACTGCGCCGGCTGCCATACCGCGCGGGGCGGTGAGCCCTACGCAGGCGGGCGCAGCATCGACACGCCCTTCGGCTCGATCTTCACCAGCAATCTGACGCCCGATCCCATCACGGGCATCGGGCTGTGGAACGCCGACCATTTCTGGCGCGCCATGCATAACGGCCGCTCGCGAGACGGGCGACTGCTCTACCCGGCCTTCCCGTACACCAGCTTCACGCAGATGACGCGCGAGGACGCCGACGCGATCTACGCCTGGCTGCGCACGCTGCCGCCGGTGGCGCGGGCCAACCAAGCGCACACGCTCGGCTTCCCCTACGACACGCAGGTCGCCCTGGCGGTGTGGCGCGCCCTCTTCTTCACACCCGGCCGCTTCGAGCCGCAGCCACAGCGCTCGGCCGAGTGGAACCGCGGCGCCTACCTGGTCGGCGGCTTGGGCCATTGCGTCGAATGCCACGGCAGCCGCAATTCGCTGGGCGCCACGGACACCGCCCGCGGCTTCGTTGGCGGCATGCTGCCGGGCGAGAGTTGGTACGCGCCAGCACTCGATGCGGCCGCCGAAGCCGGTGTCGCCGCATGGCCCGTGGAAGAGGTCGTCACGCTGCTCAAGACGGGGCGCACGGCCCGCGCCTCGGTGCTCGGCCCGATGGCAGAGGTGGTGTTTCGCAGCACCCAGCACCTGAGCGATGCCGACCTGAGGGCCATAGCGACCTACCTGCAGGCGCTGCCCCCCGCGGCTCAGGCGCCGTCGGTGACGCCGGTGCGCCGCAGGGAGAATGTGATGCTGCGCGGCGAGAAAATCTACGCTCAGCAGTGCGCGTGGTGCCACGGCGAACGCGGCGAGGGCGTGCTCGACGTGTTCCCGCCGCTGGCGGGCAACCGCGCGGTGAACATGCACAACGCCAGCAACCTCGTGCAGGTGGTGCGCCGCGGCGGCTTCCTGCCCGCGACCGAAGGCAACCCCCGCCCCTACGGCATGCCGCCTTTCGGCCACCTGCTGGACGACCAGGAGCTCGCAGCCGTACTGAGCTATGTGCGCGGAAGCTGGGGCAACACCGGCGCCGAGGTCACGCTGCGCGAGATGATGCAGCGCTGAGCAAGAACGAGTCACGCAATGAAGCGGGTTCTCAAATCACTCAAGACCGTGCTCTGGGCGGCCGACGCGCCGACCCCGACCCGCACGCGGACCGTAATTCGATCGGCATTGCGCTGGTCATCGCAGTATTCGCTGTTCTCGCGCTGGTCATCGGTCTCGCATTCTTGGCCCGCTTTTTCACTGGACATTGACACGCTACGAGGCCCCATGCAGGCTTCGGACAGCACTTGGCTGGCATCAAGTGCATCTTCCGGGCACGGCGGCGCTGGTCGCGTGCTTACGGGAAGCTAAGCCGGAACGGCTTGGCCGTGCTTATTACAGGCATGCTCGCGACGTCCTCGGACGCAGAATCCGCCAGCGAGGGGCGTGCGCGATGCCATCAGGTCGCTCCGTCAGCTCGAAGCGGATTCGGGTCGCAGCTCAACAACGTTCCGGCCGGTGCCGTGCGGCGCGGCGCGCAGAGACGCGCCGCCCACATGACGATCAGCTGCGGATAAAGGCGAGCATATCGGGGTTGATAACGTCGGCCTGCGTCGTGCACATGCCATGCGGGAATCTCGGATACACCTTGAGCGTTGCTTTTTTCAACAGCTTTGCAGCCAGCACGGACGCATCGGCAATGGGAACCACCTGGTCGTCGTCGCCATGCATGAGCAGTGTCGGCACGTCGATGCGCTTGAGGTCTTCCGTGAAGTCGGTCTCCGAGAAGGCCTTGATGCCGTCGTAGTGCGCCTTGGCACTGCCCGTCATCCCCTGCCGCCACCAGTTCTCGATGACCGCCTGGATCGGCTGCGCTCCCGGACGGTTGAAGCCGTAGAACGGGCCGGATGCGACATCGACATAGAACTTGGAGCGATTCGCAGCAAGTCCGCTGCGGAATCCGTCGAAGACCTCCATCGGAAGGCCACCAGGGTTGGCAGGCGTTTTCAGCATGATCGGCGGAACTGCGCCCACCGTGATGAGCTTGGCGACACGGCCCTTGCCATGACGAGCGACATAGCCGGCCGCTTCGCCACCGCCAGTGGAGTGACCGACATGCACGGCATTGCGAAGGTCTAGGTGTTCGAAAACCGCCGCGGCATCTGCCACATAGTGGTCCATGTCGTGACCATCACTGACCTGCGCGGAGCGGCCATGGCCCCGGCGATCGTGGGCCACGACTCGGTAGCCGTTGTTCAGGAAGAACAGCATCTGGGCATCCCAATCGTCGGAGCTCAGCGGCCAGCCGTGGTGGAAGACCACGGGCTGTGCGTTCTTGGGACCCCAGTCCTTGTAGAAGATCTCCACGCCATCCTTCGTGACGATAGTGCTGCCGGCGTAGCGTGAGCCGGGAGAAGACTTCGCAGCAGGTGCGGCCGCGACCGTTGTGGACAGGGCACCCGCGGCGAAGACGCCTGTTACAGCGGCAGCGCCGCTCGCCATCAGGCTGCGACGCATTGCTTGGTTGGAGGCATTCATTTCGGGCATGGAAGTTTCCTTTCAGGGCAATGAGTGGGAGGACGTGAATGACGTACGCGAGTTGCGACGCTCGGACTGAAAGGTAGGCCGCATTCGATCGACACGCCCCCACTGTTCGGGGCGTCGATGCTCTACCTTTCGGACGAGCGGCCTGCCACAACGGCCGGTCAGTCCCATGGCGCGTCGCCATCACGCGCGCGCCCCGATCAAACCCTATGAACTGATTGGCAAGACCGCTCCCACTTTTGAGGGGGCCCGCGACTGCGACGAGGGAGTAAGGTCACGACAACCACATCCCGGACTAATCCCATCAGGAACACTCATGCCCCCAACCGCGCTGACCGTCAAGCTCTTCCAAAGACACGTGAGCGTCGATGTGGCAGGAGTCATCGGCACCTATATTGTCGCGGCGGCGCTCGCGCTGTACATGTCCATCATTGAGCCCGTCCACGCCGCCGAGCATGAAAACAAGTCTCGGCCCACCATCGTCATGGTCCACGGCGCCTTCGTGGAGTCCGCCAGTTGGGAAGGCGTCACCGCGCGTCTGCTGGACCAGGGATACCAAGTGGTCGCGGTCGCCAATCCGCTACGCGGGCTCGAGAACGACGCCACCTACGTACGCGACATCATCAAGGCCGTCGGAGGCACGACAGTTCTTGTGGGGCACTCGTACGGTGGTGCTGTCATCAGCAACGCAGCCTACGACAACCGACAGGTGAAGGCACTTGTCTATGTGTCCGCATTCGCGCCAGACGCCGGCGAGTCCGTGTCGGACTTGTTGAACCAATTCTCAGGGTACACGCTCGATACGGTCCTTGCCGCAGCTGTGGTGCAGTCTGGTGGCGGTCGCGACCTCTATATGTCGGCGTCACAGTTCCGCCGCCGCTTGGCAGAGGACATCCCGGTCGCACGAGCCGAACAGATGGCTGCATCGCAACGTCCGATCTCCGAGAGCGCGCTCCGGGACCATGCCGGACCACCTGCGTGGAAGCAGAAGCCTTCCTGGTTCCTCTTTGGCTCCCGCGACAAACATGTGCCGCCGGCGGCGCTCCAGTTCATGGCCGACCGCGCACGCTCGCAAAGGACACAGAGCGTGCATGGCGCATCGCACCTCGTCATGGTCTCGAGGCCTGAGCTTGTGGCCAACATGATCGTCGAGGCGGCCCTGTCGAAGTAGCCTTGAGGCGGTGTGTTAATTTCCATCCAGAAGTGACCCACCGGGGGTGCGGATAAAAACTTGGACTGGTTTACGCCGCAAGTCCAAGGCTCACCCGGTATTCGATGGGGCTGAGAGAGCCAAGAGAGATCTTGATCCGCTTCTCGTTGTACCAGCGGATGTACGAGTCGACGGCCTCGACGAACTGCTCGATGGTGGCGTTCTTCCAGTCTCGGGGGTAGAACAGCTCGTTCTTCAGCCGACCGAAGAAGCCTTCGCAGGCCGCGTTATCAGGCGAGCATGCCTTGCGAGACATCGAACGCGTGAAGTTCGCGTCGCTCATTCTTGATAGCCAACCTGGCCAACGGTAGTGGCCGCCGCGATCGGAGTGGACCACAGGCCGGTCGGCGGTGTCCGCGACCGTCTCGATGGCTGCATCCAGCATGGTGTTGACCAACTCGGCGTCCGGACTGGTCCCAATGGTCCAGCTGACGACCATTCCATCGAAGCAGTCGATGATTGGCGAGAGGTACACCTTGCCGGCCGGGATCTGGAACTCCGTGATGTCCGTGAGCCATTTCTCATTGGGGACTGCGGCCTGGAAGTCGCGGTTGATGAGATTCTCGGGCGCTGGGCTGATCTCGCCGAGGTATGACGCATATCTGCGCTTCCTGGGCCTTGGAACAACCAGGCTTTGCTGCTTCATCAACCGCTGCACGACCTTCTCGGAGATCGTGACGTCCTGCCTCGTGAGCGAAGCCTGCAGCCTGCGGTAGCCATAGCAGCGGTGGTTCGACTCAAAGATCTCGG
>Ga0102589_1000857_pt1 | contig 49856 bp, 54 predicted proteins | sample AraplaMF_Col_mLB_FD_76858 | JGI IMG/M metagenome (GOLD analysis project Ga0102589, IMG submission 76858) | Arabidopsis root microbial communities from the University of North Carolina, USA - plate scrape MF_Col_mLB | ecosystem: Host-associated > Plants > Roots > Endosphere | place: USA...
GCGGAGGAGTTTTCATATTGAACTCCTCTTTTTTTCGGGGGATTGGTATATAAAAGGAGTGGAAAACATGGCAACAGAAAAAACATACCCTATGACGCAAGAGGGTAAACAAAAATTAGAAAACGAAATTGAGCAATTAAAAACAGTAAGACGTAAAGAAGTTGTAGAGCGTATTAAAATCGCACGTAGCTTCGGTGATCTTTCTGAGAACTCGGAGTACGATGCAGCGAAAGATGAGCAAGCATTCGTAGAAGGACGTATTACACAACTAGAAAATATGATTCGTAACGCAGTTATCATTGAAGATAATGGCGAAGAGTCTACAGTTGTAACATTAGGTAAAACTGTAGTATTCAAAGAATTACCAGATGGAGATGAAGAAGCTTACACAATCGTTGGTAGCGCAGAAGCTGATCCATTTGAAGGAAGAATTTCTAACGATTCTCCAATCGCAAAAAGCTTATTAGGTAAGCAAATTGGTGAAAAGGTAGCAATCCAAACGCCAGGCGGAGAAATGCAAGTAGAGATTATCTCTGTAAAATAATAAAAAAGGTTCACTCATATGGGTGAACCTTTTTTATTTTTTCTCTTTTATTATCCCATTGCTCTCAAGATTCTGAGTGAAAAGTGCTATATAATCGTCCATGATAGTTTGGTTTGAGCGATAAAAGAGAAAGGATCCTTAAGGGAGTTTTCACTTTATTCGACATAATATGACGATGTAAGAGCTTTAATTCTGATATTATAAGTGAGGAATTTTATACTTTTATGTTTTGAAGTGTGAAGAGAGTTTAAAAGGGATAAGGAAGAGGGGCAGTTCATGAAAAAGAAATTATTTGCAGCACTCACTTGTGGCGTTATGATGACAGGATTAGCGGCATGTGGATCTATTGAGAAAACAAGTGTATCAAACGAATCGAAACCGAAACAAGAAAAAAAAAAGGATGATTCAGCAACTTCGTCTTCAAACAGCACACCGAATACAAAGGGGAACACGGAATTAGATAAGGATAAAAAGGAACAGAAATTCGAAGACTTTGCTCTAGAGTATCAGTTAGCTATTGTAATGAGAATGTTTCAGGATGTGACGATTAAGTATGATTATGCGATTGGTAATCCAGAATATTTGTTACAGGATACAATGGATCAGAAGACAATAGATGATATGAAGAATATGTTACAAGAACAGGCAAAGAATAATGATAAACTTTTTAAAGATGAAGTGAATCAAGCGTATACTTACTTAAATCAATCTAAAGTAAGTAATAAAGATGAAATTCAAAAGTTAATTAACGCAGAAAATGAATATTTAAAGATCGTAGACAAGATGATCGCATGTATTGATTCTGTAACGGTTGAGAATGCAAAAGAAAAAAGAAGTGAAATGCAAGCTTTACAACCGGATTATTTAAAAGCAGCAGCTCAAGTAACAACTACTACAATTGAGGTTGCAAAAAATTCAGGAATAGATGAAGAGAGTTTTAGGTCAATTCTTATGAAATTTCTAAAGCAGCCAAAAGATTTATAAAAATCATTCAATCATACAAGAAAAATACAAACTCTAATAATATTTCGTTCTGTATAAAAGGAATGACACCTCGTCTAAACTGAAAAGACGAGGTGTTTTTTATGAAAATCAAACGGAGAATTATCATCACCTTATTATGCTTTACATGCATCATGTTGCTATTGCTTGGAAGATTGGTACAAATACAGCTTATATCTACTGAATCATTTACAGATAAACATATAAATTTAATTGAAAAGAGTGTTACCCAGCGTACACAAGCAGTTACAGTGGATGATGGTAGGGGGCGTTTTATTGATCGAAATGGAGTAGAACTTGGTGAAGAAAAGTATTCAGTGTTAATTATTTTTCCATTTCTACAAATAAAAAATGACATGTTAGAGAAAATTGCGCATATCATTAGTGTGCCGGGACAAGACATAAATCTGCAAATGAAAGACAAACGAAAACCATTTATATTTCAAAGAGGTGATAAACCGTTTCAATTAACGAAAGAACAGGTGGAAAAGATTAATCGTGCGGATATGTTAGGCATGGTTGCAACTGAAGTAAGGGTGAAACAAATACCAGAAGCAGAACATTTAATTGGTGCAGTAGGAGAAAACGAGAATGAAATTCAAAAGCGATACGGGGAAATGAAGAAGTTCCCTATTCAAACACCGATTGGTATTTCAGGACTTCAACAATCATTTGATGAATTTTTAATGACTGATGGTGAAACGAAAGTGTTGTATCAAGTGGACAGACAGGGCGAACCGATTTTTGGGAAACGTGCAAAATATACATCTCCTGGAAATCCTTTTTATCCAGTTACGATTCAAACAACGATAGAAAAGTCTTTGCAACAAAAAGCAGAAGAGCTTGTGCAAATGCATGGAATAAAAAACGGTGGATTGGTACTACTTGATGTGAAGAAGAGTGAAATTTTAGCAATGGTGAGTAAACCATCTTTACAGACGAATGATAAGCGTACGTATCAAAAAACGATGGAAAACCAAATGCTAACGCCTCATTTTCCTGGTTCTATTTTTAAAACAGTTGTAGCGGCCGCGGCAATTGATAATGATATAATTCAATCTCATCGTATGTTTAACTGTGATACAGATCCGTATGGCGAAAATACTCCGCAGGTTATGATGGGGAAATTAAGCTTCACAGAGAGCTTTGCTAGGAGTTGTAACAGGACATTTGCTGTGCTTGGTGATGAATTGATGCAAAAGGATAAACATGTAATGGAAACGTATTTAGAAGCGCTAGGAGCGAGTGAGAAGGTAGGATGGAAAGGGCAAGTGTTTCATACGTCTGGGTTTAAACAGTTGATAGAAGAGAAAAAAGCAATTGTTTGGAATGAAGAAGAAACTAAGATGAGTCACAAAGCAATCGCCCAAACGGCGATTGGGCAAAAGGATGTAAGAATATCCCCTTTAGCTGTTGCAAATATGATGGCGACGATTGCAAGAAATGGAGAGAAGAAAGAAGTAAAAGCTGTAAAAGAAATACGGTACAAAAATGGCACAAGATTTTTTCATTTTGAAGATCATAAATTGGAGGGGCGACAACTCTCTTATCATACAGTGAAACAAGTGCAATCACTATTAAGAAAAGTAGTAACGATGGAGAAAGGAACAGGTACTACTTTTCAGTCATTACCGCTATCTGTTGCCGGAAAATCTGGGACGGCACAAACAGGAAAAGGAAATCGTGTAAATCGTTGGTTTGCGGGTTACTTCCCGTATGAAAACCCAAGATATGCGTTAGTAGTTGTTGACTTAGAAACGAATAATGAACAAAATACTGTAACACCGATTTTTAAAGAATTTGTAGAAGAGATTGCTCACTTGGAAAGTAGAAGGTAATCTTGCAATTTATTATCAAATGTTTTCATTTCGTGAAAAAATTACTGTAGTTATTCAACCTTTTAAGATTTAGTGTTACAATAGCAAGTAGGAAAAACTGCATGGAGGTTTGAAGAATGGCAGGAGGATCTAGATTCCAACAGAAACAACAAAAACGTCGTCAAAACGGTGTTTTAAATATTGCAATTGCTATTGTGTTATTAGCAGTACTTGTTGTAGCGTATCAAGTATTCTTTACTTCTGATACAACAGAGCAAGCATCTTCGCCAGACAAGAAAGTATCTCAGCAAACAACGAAAGATAATAAAACTGAGAAAACGAAAGAGAAAGAAGAAGCTAAGAAACAAGAGCAAGCAGCAGCGAAGAAAAAAGAGGACGAAGAGAAACAAAAAGCTGAGGAAGAAGCAAAAGCAAATGAAAAGGCCCCAGCTGAAAAAACACAGCCTAAAGCAACAGATGCTTATACGAAACCTTCTTGGAAGCCAGTTGGTACAACGCAAGGTGCAACACCGGCAATGACATTTCAACAAGGATCAGCAGATTGGAATGAGATGAAACAAGCAATTTCCGCTGCAATCGAAGTTCCAGTGGAACAATTGGTTATTCACCGCATTGGGAATAACGGTAAGCAAAAAGCGTACGGTAATGTTCAAGATAAACAAACTGGTAAAAGATATTATGTAAATATTGATTGGGTAGAAAATGAGGGTTGGAAACCAGCACTTGTTCAAACTCTAAACTAAAAAAGAGAGAGGTTCTTAGAACCTCTCTCTTTTTTAGTTAGCGTAATTTTTTTAATTTAAAATGAACAACTGCGCTGTAATAAGGTCTTTTGCTCTCGGGATCCATAACCATTTGATGAGAAATATGATGAACTTCCAGCATAAGTGCTTTGTTATTGTCAATTTGTTCGTTAATTTTCTTTTCTAAGGAAACTAAGTTTGGTGCTTCAAAAAATTCTACTTTATCTTCCAGCATTTCAAACGTAAATGACACAAAAAACGCTCCTCTCCATATAATCAAGTTAAGTGTAACAAAGAAAAGAAGGAAATACCATTTCCGTTTCAATTGACATTTTCGTAAAGAAAGCATATCATACTGATAAAACCGATAAGAAAAAGGGGAATTTTATATGGGTACAGAATTTAACGGTTTATTTGATGAGTGGGCTCATACGTACGATTCATTCGTACAAGGCGAAGATATACAATATAAAGAAGTTTTCGCTCGTTATGAGGAGATTTTAGAGGATGTAGTAAATAAATCATTTGGAAATGTATTAGAATTTGGTGTTGGTACTGGTAATTTAACAAATAAATTATTACTTGTTGGCCATACTGTTTACGGCATAGAGCCGTCACGTGAAATGCGTACAATCGCAAAGCAAAAGCTACCAGAAGGATTTTCAATTACAGAGGGAGATTTTCTTTCTTTTGATGTTCCCGATTCTATTGATACAATTGTAAGCACTTATGCGTTTCATCATCTAACAGATGAAGAAAAAGATGTAGCAATTGCGAAGTATAGTCAATTGCTTCATAAAGGTGGTAAAATAGTGTTTGCTGATACGATATTTGCAGATCAAGAAGCGTATGATAAAACTGTTGAAACTGCAAAACAAAGAGGTTTTCATCAGTTAGCAAACGATTTGCAAACAGAATACTATACACGTATTCCGATTATGCAATCTATTTTTGAAAACAATGGCTTCCATGTAACATTTACGAGATTAAATCATTTCGTTTGGGTAATGGAGGCAACTAAGCAATAGAAAGAGGGATTAGATTGAGAATTGCTGTAATTGGAGCAATGGAAGAAGAAGTACGTATTTTACGTGACAAATTAGAACAAGCAGAAACAGAAACCGTTGCAGGTTGTGAATTTACGAACGGGACATTAGCAGGACATGAAGTAATCTTGTTAAAGTCTGGTATTGGTAAAGTAAATGCGGCTATGTCGACGACAATTTTATTAGAGAGATACCAACCTGAAAAAGTAATTAATACAGGCTCAGCTGGTGGATTCCATCAATCTTTAAATGTTGGGGATGTTGTCATCTCAACAGAAGTTCGCCATCATGACGTGGATGTAACTGCATTTGATTACGAATATGGTCAAGTGCCAGGGATGCCACCAGGATTTAAAGCGGATGAAGCACTAATAGCATTAGCTGAGAAATGTATGAAATCCGAAGAGAACATTCAAGTTGTGAAAGGAATGATTGCAACAGGGGATTCATTTATGAGTGATCCAAACCGAGTTGCAGCAATCCGTGATAAATTTGAAAATCTTTACGCAGTAGAAATGGAAGCAGCAGCGGTTGCGCAAGTATGTCATCAATACAAAGTACCATTTGTAATTATTCGTGCACTTTCTGATATTGCTGGTAAAGAATCAAACGTTTCATTTGATCAATTTTTAGATCAAGCAGCTCTTCATTCTACAAACTTTATTGTAAAAGTGTTAGAAGAGTTAAAGTAATGTAACAAAAAGGCAACTGTCTCATATAAAGAAGATACATACAGTTGCCTTTTCTTTATTGGCAAATAAGGAGGAGAACACGATGAAGGTGTATCGTGGAGTTCATGAATTAATCGGTCATACACCGATTGTAGAAATTACTCGTTTTTCACTTCCAGAGGGCGTTCGTTTATTTGCAAAGCTTGAATTTTATAATCCGGGTGGAAGCGTGAAAGATCGCTTAGGAAGAGAATTGATTGAAGATGCACTAGCAAAAGGACTTGTAAAGCCAGGGGGAACAATTATTGAACCGACGGCAGGGAATACTGGCATTGGACTGGCACTCGCAGCACTAGAGCATGATTTACATGTAATTGTTTGTGTTCCAGCAAAATTCAGTATTGAAAAGCAAGAGCTGATGAAGGCACTTGGTGCAACAGTTGTGCATACGCCAACTGAACAAGGAATGACAGGCGCAATTGCGAAGGCGAAAGAATTAGTAAAAGAAATTCCAAATTCATACTCTCCAAGTCAATTTGCAAATGATGCAAATCCACGTGCCTATTTCAAAACATTAGGCCCAGAGCTGTGGGAAGCGTTGGATGGAGAGATTAACATATTCGTAGCAGGTGCAGGTACTGGCGGTACATTTATGGGAACTGCCTCCTATTTAAAAGAACAAAATCGTGAAATTAAAACGGTGATTGTAGAACCAGAAGGATCTATTTTAAATGGTGGTGAAGCAGGTTCACATGAAACAGAAGGAATCGGTCTTGAATTTATTCCGCCATTTTTAAAATCATCATATTTCGATGAAATTCATACCATTTCTGATCGAAATGCATTCAGACGTGTGAAAGAATTAGCGCAGAAAGAAGGCCTTCTTGTTGGTAGTTCTTCAGGAGCAGCATTTCATGCGAGCCTATTAGAGGCTGAAACGGCAAAACCAGGTACAAATATTGTAACGATTTTTCCAGATAGCAGTGAGCGTTATTTAAGTAAAGATATATACAAAGGGTGGGAATAAAAAATGAGAGCAAAAACAAAGTTAATTCATGGTATTCGCATAGGAGAACCTTCAACTGGATCTGTAAACGTACCGATTTATCAAACAAGTACGTACAAACAAGAAGCAGTTGGTAAACATCAAGGATACGAATATTCACGTACAGGTAATCCAACGCGTTCAGCATTAGAAGAAATGATTGCCGTATTAGAAAACGGTCATGCAGGATTTGCATTTGGTTCAGGAATGGCTGCTATTACAGCAACTATTATGTTATTCTCAAAAGGAGATCATGTCATTTTAACAGATGACGTATATGGCGGAACATATCGTGTGATTACAAAAGTATTGAATCGTTTCGGTATTGAACATACATTTGTAGATACAACAAATTTAGATGAAGTAGCAGAAGCAGTACGTCCAAATACAAAGGCAATTTATGTAGAAACACCAACAAATCCATTATTAAAAATTACAGATATTAAGCAAATTTCTACATTTGCAAAGGAAAAAGGTCTATTAACAATTATTGATAATACATTCATGACGCCATACTGGCAGTCACCAATTTCTTTAGGAGCAGATATTGTACTTCACAGTGCAACGAAATATTTAGGTGGACATAGCGATGTTGTTGCCGGATTAGTTGTTGTTAATAGCGCGCAATTAGCAGAAGACCTTCATTTCGTTCAAAACTCAACAGGTGGTATTCTTGGACCACAAGATAGCTTCTTGTTACTTCGTGGTTTAAAAACATTAGGAATTCGTATGGAAGAACATGAAATAAATTCACGCGCGATTGCTGAGTTTTTAAATAATCATCCAAAAGTTAATAAAGTATACTATCCAGGCCTTGAATCACATCCGAATCATGCATTAGCAACTGAACAAGCGAATGGATACGGTGCAATTATTTCATTCGATGTAGATAGTGAAAAAACGCTAAATAAAGTACTTGAGAAACTGCAGTATTTTACGCTTGCTGAAAGTTTAGGAGCAGTAGAAAGCTTAATTTCTATTCCAGCTCAAATGACACATGCATCTATTCCAGCAGATCGTCGTAAAGAGCTAGGAATTACAGATACATTAATTCGTATTTCTGTCGGTATTGAAGATGGCGAAGATTTAATTGAAGATTTAGCCCAAGCATTAGCATAATAAAAAAGCACTGCTAAAAAGGCAGTGTTTTTTTAAATACAATTTGTGAAACTTTTCACAAATTAGACACACACAATTAAAAATATTTCGTGTATAGTAAAATCATGAAATAATACTTCACACATAAATATGTGAAACATTTCACAAACAATGGGATTCATGTAGGAAAAGTAACTCTATTTTTTTACGCTAATAGGGACGTATTAAGACCCTTAGGGTCTATTTAAGTCCATATAGCAGAATAGGAGGAAATTACATGGTAGTCAAAGAGAAAGTTGTAAATGAAACGCAAGAAGTGGCAGAAATGATTGAGACGTTAGTAAAGAATGGTAAAAAAGCTTTACAAGCATTAGAAGGTTTTACACAGGAACAAATTGATAAAATTGTACATGAAATGGCACTTGCGGGCGTGGATCAACATATGCCGCTTGCAAAAATGGCTGTTGAAGAAACGGGACGCGGTGTGTATGAGGATAAATGTATTAAAAATATTTTTGCAACTGAATATATTTGGAATAGCATAAAAAATGACAAAACAGTGGGGATTATTCGTGAGGATCCACATGAGGAAGTAATAGAAATTGCAGAGCCGGTCGGTGTGGTTGCTGGGGTAACGCCAGTAACAAATCCAACGTCAACAACGATGTTTAAAGCGATCATTGCGATAAAAACGAGAAACCCAATTATTTTTGCATTCCACCCTTCAGCGCAGCAATGTTCTATCGCAGCTGCAAAAACAGTGCGCGATGCTGCAGTGAAAGTTGGTGCACCAGAGAACTGTATTCAATGGATTGAAAAGCCTTCTGTTGAGGCAACAAAACAATTAATGAATCATGAAGGTGTAGCGCTTGTTCTGGCAACAGGAGGAGCAGGAATGGTAAAATCAGCATATTCAACTGGTAAACCAGCTTTAGGAGTAGGACCAGGTAACGTTCCATGTTATATGGAAAAATCAGCGAATGTGAAACGTGCTGTGAATGATGTAATCTTATCAAAAACATTTGATAACGGTATGATTTGTGCTTCTGAACAAGCAATTATTGTAGACAAAGAGATCTATAATGATGTGAAACAAGAAATGATAGCAAACAATTGTTATTTTGTAACAGAAGATGAACGGAAGAAATTAGAGAAACTTGTCATTAATGAAAATACATGTGCAGTAAATAGCGATATTGTTGGGAAATCTGCTCACTACATTGCATCACTAGTAGGAATTGCAGTACCAGAAGATACAAAAATGCTGGTTGCAGAAATTAAAGGAGTCGGCGCAAATTATCCGCTATCCCGCGAAAAATTAAGCCCAGTATTAGCTTGTATAAAAGCAAATTCATTAGAAGAAGGATTGCAGCATTGTGAAAACATGTTAGAGCTTGGCGGTTTAGGACATTCTGCAGTTATTCATTCTACAAATACAGAAGTACAAAAACAGTTTGGTTTACGTATGAAAGCATGTCGTCTTATTGTGAATGCTCCGTCAGCACAAGGCGGAATTGGTGATATATATAATGCTTTCATTCCATCGCTTACACTTGGATGCGGATCATACGGAAAGAACTCTGTATCTCAAAACGTAACGGCAACTCATTTAATGAACGTAAAGAGACTTGCAAATAGAAAAAAGAATATGCAGTGGTTCAAGCTGCCACCAAAAATTTATTTTGAAAAACACGCTACGCAATATTTAGCAAGTATGCCAAACATTTCACGAGCATTCATTGTAACAGATCCTGGAATGGTTCAACATGGATATATTGATGTAGTAACGCATTATTTAGGTCAACATAGAAATGATGTAAAAGTAGAAATATTCTCTGAAGTAGAACCAGATCCATCAGATGAAACTGTATTTAAAGGTGCAGAAATGATGAGAAGCTTCAAGCCAGACGTGATTATTGCTCTTGGCGGCGGATCAGCGATGGATGCAGCAAAAGGAATGTGGCTATTTTATGAGCATCCAGAAACAGAATTCTTTGGTATCAAACAAAAGTTTTTAGATATTAGAAAACGTACATGCAAATATCCAAAACTAGGAACTAAAGCGCAGTTTGTTGCGATTCCTACAACATCTGGAACAGGATCAGAAGTGACACCATTTGCGGTTATTACAGATAAAAAGAATAATATCAAATACCCGCTTGCTGATTATGAATTAACACCAGACGTTGCAATCGTTGACCCGCAGTTCGTTAAGACAGTACCACCACATGTAACTGCTGATACAGGAATGGACGTATTAACACATGCGATTGAAGCGTACGTATCTATTATGGCAAACGATTATACAGATGGATTAGCTTTAAAAGCAATTGATCTTGTCTTTAAATATTTACCACGTGCATATAAAGATGGAAATGACGAAGAAGCTCGTGAAAAAATGCATAATGCTTCAGCAATTGCTGGGATGGCATTTGCCAATGCGTTTCTTGGTATTAACCATAGCTTAGCGCATAAAATTGGACCGGAGTTTCATATTCCGCATGGACGTGCTAATGCAATCTTAATGCCGCATGTTATTCGCTATAATGCAATTAAACCAAGAAAACATGCACTATTCCCTAAATATGAGCACTTTGTTGCGGATGAGCGTTATGCACATATCGCAAGAATGCTTGGTCTTAAAGCACGTACAGTAGAAGAAGGCGTGGAATCATTAGTACAAGCTATTATCGCCCTTGGAAAAGAATTAAATATTAATATGAGTGTTGCTGGCCAAGGTATTGAAAAAGAAGCATTTGAAGCGGTTGTTGATATACTTTCTGAACGAGCATTTGAAGATCAATGTACAACGGCAAATCCGAAATTACCGCTTATTTCAGAGTTGAAAGAAGTGTATATGCAAGCTTATAAAGGTGTATAGAAAATTTGAAAGAGCCGTTTAGCAGCGGCTCTTTTTACTTTGGAAAACATCTCCCTCATTGGCTGTATTTACTTGCCTCAGAAACGATTAGAATATGATAGAGTGAGAGGGAGGAGTGGTAGAAGTATGAAAGAATTACAACAGAAAATAGCAGATTATATTCGCTTCGGTCAAGTTCTTCTTGCGCTAGCCACATTTTTAATGATTGGTTTATTAATCCCAAATGGAGGAAGAGAAACTGTACAATCCTTTGCGATGATGGGTGTTATTGTTTTATTTTTAGGGATGTCATTTTTCTTTTTCAAGCGTGTTAAAGTATTGCGTGACAGGTTAGAGGAGAACGAGTATGAATAAGATTGATAGATGAAACGCTACGAAAAGAGTGTATCTTTTTGTAGCGTTTTTTCGTATAAGTAAAATTTCTAGAAAATGTATGTGTTTTATATTGACAATGATAATCTTTATCAATTAAAATATAATAGACCTAAGTTCTAATTCAGGTCATTTGTGAACGGAAGTTCTTGTCCGTTGTTAGAACAACATAAATATCTAGTGTATAACTGAAAATCCCCCCCCTCAACTGTAGTTTTCTTTATACTAGTTATGATATGGGTGCAGTAGACAAGCTTTGTCTACTGTCTTTTTTTTGTTAAAACTTGTATATCATTGTAATCGGTAATAATAAAATCTGCATAAGGTGTTAGTTCTTTTATAGCATGTTCATGATTTGCAATACCGACAGCGATACTTCCGGCATCTTTGGCCATTTTTACATCCACAACAGTATCTCCAATCATTACTAGTTCATTTGACTTAATGGCAAGTTGTTCACATGCTTTTGTAATCATTTCTGGGTAAGGCTTTCCGTTTTCTACATCTTCTGGCGTAAAGAGAAATTGAAAAGATGGTATGTTAAGTAAATCAATACACTTTTTTGTTCTCACCTTATTATCTGAGGTAAGAATACCTGTGTATATTCCTTCTTTTTGCAAAGAAATGATGCATTCAGTTACCCCTTGAATAGGATGAAAAGCTTGTTCAATGGATAATTGTTCATTACTTTTTTCAAATATGGTAGTAGCGAGTTCTTTGCAACGATGCCATGGATATTTTTTGATTTGATATAAAAGGCTCGCGACAACAATTATTTCTTCTTCTTCAGATGCGACCGCTAATAGGCCTTTAAAATCAACTTGGTTTGGAGGGACAAATCCAACTGCTTTTTCCCAAAGTGGTTCATACTTTTTACCAACAACTTGTGAAAATTTGGATTTTCGCAGTCTATCAATTTCCTGCCAAAATGGAGTAGCTTGAAATAACGTACCATCTTTATCAAAGGCAACTGCCTTTGTTTCAATAATTTTTCCTGAAATTTGAATTTTCCCCATATTTCATGTCACCTCGTTTATAATAGTTACCATATACTGTACATTCTGAAATGCATTACAGGTCAAGGGGGGAGTTAAGATTTCTACAATTGAAGATATCGCGAAATTAGCTGGAGTGTCTAAAGCAACGGTTTCCCGTGTAATCAATCATCATCCGTATGTACGTCCAGAATTAAGGGCGAAAGTGCAAGCGATTATTGATGAAAAAAATTATGTACCTGTGGCAACGGCGAAAGATTTACGTCGTCTGCAAACAAATTTAATCGGTGTAGTCGTACCAAATTTACATCATCCCTTCTTTAGTCAGTTAATCCAAGAGTTAAGTGGTATTTTAAAAATAGATTGTTATGATGTCGTGATATTACAATCAAATTATGAAGTTGAGAGAGAAAGAGAATTTTTACAATATATTAGGACGAAGAAGTTAGATGGGTTTATTTTTACTACACTTTCTTTGCCAATAGAGGAAATAGAACGTGCGGTCTCTTCAGGAGCAATTGTTATCTGTAATGAACATGTAGAAACAGAATTCGTATCCACAGTTCAATTTGATGAAGAGTTAGCAGGTTATATAGGAACGAAGCACCTTTTTGAAAATGGATATACACGTATAGGATTTTGTTACGATACATTAAAAAGTAAAGCGCAGAGACAGAGATACCAAGGATATAAACGAGCTTTAAAGGAGCATGGCCTACAGTTGCAGCAAGAATGGGTATTTTCGAATTGCTGTGGACTGAAGGATGGAAAGAATGTTATACATGTCATTCAATCCATGAAAAATGCTCCTGATGCAATTTTTACAGGCAGTGATGAGATAGCTGCTGGAATCATTATGGAAGCGCAGCGATTAAGAATTCGTATCCCACAAGATTTTGGTGTTATGGGATTTGATAATCAAGAGATCTCCATGATAATGCACCCTAATATAACAACGATCAATACCTCCATCAAAAGTATGGCAAAGAATACTATCGTATTATTGCATAAACAATTACGAGGAGAGCATATACAACGTATACAATTGCCTATTTCAGTTATAGAAAGAGAATCTACAAGAAAGGAGTAGGAGTATGTTCCATACAGATCGTTTGCAATTTCGCAAATATACAATGACCGATTTAGATTTTTACGCTTCTTTATGGGGAAATGAGAAAGTGATGCGTTACATTGGGAACGGAACTCCGAAAACATATATGCAGTGTAAAAAAAGTCTTGAAAGCTGGGTTCTTCCTAGTTATAAAAACGGTTTAGGATTATTTTTAATGATTGAAAAGGAAACAGATACACCAATTGGTCACGCAGGACTCGTTAGGCAACAAGTAGATGGAAGAGAAGAAATTGAAATTGGGTACTGGTTACTTCCAGAGTATTGGGGAAAGGGATATGCAAAGGAAGCAGCAACAGCTTTTCGAGATTATGGTTTTCAAGTGTTAAGTTTGAATAAGCTCATTTCTCTTATTAATCCAGATCATCCTGCTTCTATCTTTGTTGCCCGAAAAACAGGAATGAGTTATGAGAAGACAGCATCATTTCATGGAATAGATGTTCTTGTATATGCAATTAAAAGAACAGGATAAATCCTGCTCTTTTAAAGAATGAGACTACTAAATACCATTAATATGTTTAAAATTACATGCCATATAATAGCTGGAATGATACTATTTGATTTCACAACTATTCCTCCATAAAATATACCAGCTATAATAAAAGCGGTGGAAACACTCCAAGAAAAACCTAAGGAGTAATGCTGTAAACCAAAACCAATGCTTGTAAGCAAAATAGCCTATTTTTCATCAAACTGATTTGTAAACTGATGTAGTAGGATTCCCTGCCAAATACATTCTTCTAATACGCCATTGATAATAGAAAACAATACGGCAAATAGCATGATATGTTGTATATAAGATATTTCTTTTTGTAGTAGAAAAGGTGTAAAGGTGACGATGTTAATAGAAATCGCGATGATAAGAAATATATAAATTTTAACTTGATGAGGACCACTCCAAATAAAAGGCATGTGCAAAGTATTGTTCCATTTTGGTTGATTCTAATTTAGAGATATTCGCTGTTTGCGTACAAGAGCATCTATGAGAAATGGCACAAAAACAAGAAGTAGGCAAAGACGTTTCACAATAATTGTTAGTTCTCTTGAAGAAAAGGAAATTTGATCCATAGTAAATAAATAGAGAAAGAATCCACTCCCAAATAATAGAGTAATCCATATGAAATGATGATAGTTTTTCTTTTTTAGTAGTAGAAGTAGTAATGTAAGGATCCATAAACAAAAGAATGCTATATTAGTAGTTTGTATAGTAATCATAAGAAGTGTAAAAGAATAATAAAAATCCCTTCATCTTTTTCTCCTTTTAAAAAGGTAATATTCAACTTTTAAAGAATAGTATATAACAATAAAAGGGGGAATGGGATTGTATATTTATCATAATGGACTCATTATTCGAGAAGGAACGACAGGTGTGCCAGCTTATGCAATTAAAAGTTTATTTGAAGATGCGGGCTGGAGTAACAATAGCATTCCATCTTGGCAAATTGAAAAATTTACGATAGCATTTGAAAATTCTACGTGGGCTTTTACAATTTGGGATGAGGAAGAAATGATTGCGATGGTTCGTGTTATTTCTGATCAGATAATGGCTGCAAATATTATGGATTTAGTTGTGAAGTATGAATATAGAGGAAAAGGATTAGGAAAGAAGCTCGTTTCCCTTTGTATGCAGAAACTCCCTCATGGAGATTGGTTTGCTCATACTTCTGCGAATAATTTTGATTTTTATCGTAGTTGTGGTTTTGAGGTGCGGGATTTATCTCAAAATGGGACGTGTGCTTATTATGGTTATAATGAAGCGAAAAAAGCAGGACATCGATAATCCCATTAGATAATAGAAAGCGTGTAAAAAGGATTGCTAGACGATAGCGATCCTTTTGTATTTACACAGATAAACTATTTTATTGTACAAAAAAGAAGTAGTGAATTGCGAATGAGAGAGTAAACAAGGGGAGTAGGAATATCATTTTCTTTTTGAAACCTTTAAAGAAGGAGTTATTATTGGGAGCAAGCCAAACTTCTAATGTGGAATAGAAGAGTAATGAAACTGCCAATAATATGCCACTAACTAATTCAAATGTCATTGTTAAGACCTCCAATTTCACCAAAGATACTTAAATAATAACATGAAAATGTTAATTATTAACAGTTTGTAACGATACTTTTAGTGATTAAAATGAAGGTCTATTCATTTTGTGGTAAAATAATAAAGAAAATTCAGAAATTTTAAAAGGAGGATAAAAATGAATATTAAAGTAGGCGATACATTTCAGTATGAAAGAACATTTACAGAAGAAGAAGTTTTAGAATTTGCTCATCTTACAGGTGATAAAGGGAGACATCATATGGAACATGATGAGCAGGGACGTTTAATGGTGCATGGGTTATTAACTGCAAGTATTGGAACGAAAATTGGTGGAGAGGTACATTACATAGCACGGGAATTAGTAAGTGAATTCATCAGGCCTGTTTTTACTGGAGATACAATTACTTGTGATGTAACTCTTACAAGTGTGGAACAAATGGAAGGGTGCAAAAAGGTATCGATAGAGTCGATTTATCGTAATCAAAAAGGGAAAGAAGTATTAGTAGGATCAAGCTATGGAATTATACGAGAATAATGCAAAAAGCCTGTTTTTCATTTTTGAAAACAGGCTTTTTGCATTGCATTTTAATATACACGTTTTCGATTTTCAGCATGGCTCGAGATGAGTAATAATGCGGAGTCTTCGCCAATATTACGCACAATATGTGGCACACATGCACTCCAGGAGAAAGAATCTCCTTCTTCCACAATCGCGATATCTTCTCCGTGCTGTACTTCTAATTTACCGCGCAAAACAAGATGGCATTCTTCACCTTCATGAGCATTTGGTATATTTTCTTTTGGGAATCCAGCTGGGATTTCTACTAAAGATAAACGAAGGCCTCCTTGCTCAGCGACATGTTCAATCCTTTGTTCATCTTTTCCATACACACTGTATTTTCGTTCTTCCTTTTTTACAATTTTCATGTGATCTTTTTGCTCAAGTAATAAATAAGGGAGAGGAACGTTTAAAAATTTGGAAATTGTTTCTAAAGTTGAGATAGATGGAGAAGTTTTATTATTCTCGACCTGGCTCATAAAACCTTTAGAAAGTCCTGTTCCTTCACAAATTTGGGCGATAGTGACGCCTCTGCGCTGACGAATTTCACGTATTGCAGAACCGATATTCATAATAATCAAGCTCCTTTTTGTAGACAACTATTTGTATCATAGCAAAAAAAAACATTTTTTTCTCAAGAAAAATAAATTGACGGATAAAAAAAATTATTGTATGTTTTGTAATGTGAACAAAAGTTTTATATTATAAAACTCAAAAGGAGAGAACAAAATGAATCAACATATTGGTAATTTAATTATTCGTATCGTATTAGGAGTAACGTTTTTTATGCATGGTTTGGCAAAGTTCCAATCAGGCATTGATAATATTGCAGGATGGTTTACAAGCATTGGTTTACCAGGTGCTCTTGCATACGGCGTAGCGACAGTAGAATTAGTTGGTGGTCTGTTATTGATTATCGGTTTAGGTGTACGTTATATTGGATTATTATTCGCACTTATTTTAGTTGGAGCAATTGTAAAAGTAAAATGGTCTGCTGGTTTATTAGGAGATGGAAAGAATCCAGGATACGAATTAGACCTTGCATTGTTGGCAATGGGTCTTTACTTATTCGTTGTTAAAGCTGAAGGTTTTGTAGATAACTTCTTAAAAGCAACTGTATTCAAAAAAGACTAATCGAAATGGGGGCATAACAATATGGACTTTCGACTTCATCCCAGTACAACACTCGGTGCAGTTCATTTATATGTATCGAACTTACAACAGTCTCTAGCATTTTATACAGATGTGTTACGATTGAAAGTGGTAAGAGAAGAGGAGCATATCGCTACACTTGGTAATGAAAGTAATGAACCACTTCTTATAATAGAAGAGAAAGAAAATGCTCTTCCAAAACAAAGAAGTCGCACTGGTTTATATCACTTTGCAATCTTACTACCAAGTAGACAAGATTTAGCAAATATTCTTCTTCATCTTGTGCAGAAAGTGTATCCGTTACATGGCGGGGCAGATCATTACTTTAGCGAAGCAATTTATTTAGCTGACCCAGATGGAAATGGAATCGAAATTTATCATGATCGTCAAAGAGAAGTATGGCGTGATGAAAAGGGAGAGCTTCCGTTTGTTAGCAACCCATTAGATGGAGACGGATTATTACAACAAGGAAATGAGTGGAATGGATTTCCAAGCGGAACAGTAATGGGACATATCCATTTACATGTTGCTGATTTAGAAGAAGCAAAACGTTTTTATGTAGATGGGCTTGGATTTGAAGTGACGATTCCAGTCCGAAATGGTGCATTATTTGTTTCAGCAGGTGGCTATCATCACCATGTTGGTTTAAATACATGGCAAGGTGAAGGTGTGCCGCCGCAAATGCCAAATTCCGTTGGCTTGAAATATTTCACAATTGTACTAGTAGATGAAAAAGAAAAAGAGCAAGTGTGTGAAAGCTTAAAATATATTGGCGCGATTGCTACGTATAAAGATGGAATAATGCAAGTAGAAGATCCGTTTGGTCACTGTATTCAATTGATTGTAAAAGGAGAAGCCTAAATAAAGGCTTCTCCTTTTTTTACTTTCTTATAATTGCTTTTTCATTTTGTAAAAAGAGTTCATTAAACTGTCTTGCTAGCTCGAAATCAAGTTTTGTTAAACCTTTTGCATTCCAGGATGACAAAGTAATAATGACTGCTTTATACTGGATAAGGATAAATGGATGGTGATTGTGTTCTTCTGATAGTTTGGCGGCTTCAGAGACAAATTCGACACCTTTTAAGTAGTCGGAAAACATATATTTTCTTTCAATCCATTTTTCATCTTTCACTGTCCATTTATCTAGCTTTGCTAATTCCTCTTGCACTTCTTCATCTGTTAGTCGTTGCATTATTGTTCACATCCTTTATTGAGAGTAGGGCAAGACCATTGCTAATCAAACGTTTTACAGATTCATTTTCTGTAAAAGTAGAAAGTTGTTGTAATAGAGCAGTAGATGCGTCGTGCCCTTTGTTATGCTCTAAAAGTAATTCTAAAATTTCAAGACGAAGTAACCATTCTTTCGTATAGAACTTATTTAGTACCTCTTGAATTGCTACTAATTGTTCCACATGTGAATCTTGTAACACACCTTCATTTCGAATATCACGAACGGTTTGATACATACGATCAAGCTCAGTTAATGTAAGTGGTTCTGGTGTTTCTTCTACTTCTTCAGTCACTTCGAAGAATGCGGCTGCATCGGCTGCGCCTGGGAATACAGAAGTGATTTTTGAACCAACTGCCATGTCAAAAGCTCCCCATGAAGCATCAAATAATAGACGATCTTTGTAAACTACTGTGCAATCTGTAAATGAAATAAGAGCGATTTTTTCATCGTTTTTCATAATATCGGTTACTGTTCCTTTTACATGAACACCGCTTGCAAAGTATAGTTCCGTACGATTACCAATGATAATGCCTAATGCTTGTAACTCCTCATCTGTGCAATCTTCGAGTGAAACATTGCCTTCTAATAAACCAACTGGTGTACCAAATCCATCTTGATGTACAGCTGTAGAATGATTCGGTAGTTGTTTATTGTTTAGTGCTAATGCAGTCGGTGTATTTGTTTTCATGTAAATCACTCTACCTGCATCATTTTGAATCTTTTCTGCAAATGTACCTGTAATTTGTAACCCACTACTTAATTGAGCAGTTGCATTGTTTTCAGAACGAATTGCTTTTTCTAATCCTTCTGCGTCACCTGTTTTAAAAGCCATTGTTTCAGAGAAGTTCTCAAGTGCCTCTGTTAATTCTTCAAATGACTTGCATACAAATAGCTGTGGTTGCATTTTTGTAACATCATAGGTCGTTTTTGTACAAGCTTCAATTGAGAATGGGACTTTTTCTACAGCATCTGTTAAACAATGTTTGCTCTCACCGACAGAGGAGAGAAGACCGGCACCGTAAATTTTCGGGTTATTTATATCTCCAATTAAGCCGTACTCGACTGTCCACCAGAAAAGGCGAGAAATTTGTTCCGCTTCTGATAAGCCAGAAACAAGCTTTTGCTTTTCGACAACTTCTTTTTCAGCTGCTGCAACTTCTTCTGGTGTAGAAGTTGGACTTTCTTTCACAATTGTCAAAGTACGCACAGCTTCAAAAGCATCGTGTTCTTCTTTAGTTGAAAATGCTTTTGCTCCAATTTGGCCAAATCGTTTTACATATTTTGCATATGTAGGATCAAGTAAAATCGGTGCATGTCCAGCTGCTTCGTGAACGATATCAGGAGCTGGAGTATATTCAATGTTTTCCACTTTACGAATATCTGTTGCGATTGGTAATAAACCATGTCCTTGGAAATCAAAGAACGCTACGCCGGGAATAAGGCCGTCAATCGTTACTGCACCCCAACCACTTGGTGCTAAGCATTCATTCATTTCTTCAACCTTTGGAATTGCATCTATATTAATACCAGATGATTGTAGTCCGTTAACATAGGCTGGATGAGCAACATCTTTTAAAAAGTTATGGTTTTGTCTCATAATGTAACGCCACACAGCGTGATTAACCGGTGTGTACTGATCGTAATGCTGCGTGGATACAAATGGTTTTAAATGTGATGGAATTTCTGTTTTCTTTGTCATTAATACATCCTCCTTTTTTATCTGTAAAAACTGCTGTGATTACTTTTGGGTATATCACCCCCTTTCAATTATTGTAAGCGCTTATAAAATTTTATCATAAGATTCGGAATTATTTAACATTTGTTTTTGTGAGAAATAGAAAAAGCCCCTATCGGAAAATCCGATAGGGGCGAAGAAATCGCGGTACCACCCTATTTGTAAGTGAAAATCCACCTACTTCTCAGTTACTGATAACGGAAAAATCCGTCTTTTCCTTCATGCAAAAATAGCACTACGAAAAAGAAACTCCAGAATTGTAATTCGCACTTGTATATGTACTGATTCGCACCAAACATCAGCTCTCTGAAACAGGGATATAAGTTACTACTGCGATTCTTTCAACGCGTAATATATGAAATTGTTTAAAAGGGGAAGACGCAAAAAAGCCCCTATCGGAAAATCCGATAGGGACGATAGAAATCGCGGTACCACCCTACTTGTAAACAAAAAATTGTTTACCACTTACTTTAAGATAACGGAAAGATCCGTCTTTCTCTTCATGCATAATCGCACTACGGGAAAGAAGCTCCAGAATTGTAATTCACGCTTGTATATGTACTGATTTGCACCAACCATCAGTTCTCTGAGTCAGGGATATAAGTCGCTACTAGGTTTCCTTCAAAGCCGATATATAATTCGTTCAACTAAACTATGTTTTGTATTATAAAACTACATTTGAATAGTTGTCAACAATAATTTTATTTAAATATAGTAGATAAGGGGAACGATAAGTGGGAATTATCTATAGGAGGATAGGAAAAGATGTGGAGAAAAATAATTATTTTGATTGTTTGTGTTTGCTGCTTATGTGAAGCCGTGCCTACTGTTCAAGCTGAAACAAAAAATATACAAGTAGCTTTTATTCGTAACCATAATCTCTGGATAAAAATCGATGGGAACGAAAAACAAATAACAAAAGGAGAGTACATAACAAAGCCAAAATGGTCACATGATGGAAAATGGATCGCATACGCAAAGGGAGAGGAACAAAATCAGCTTGAATTGTACCGTGTTGCGGATAGAAAAAAAGTTGTTCCGTCTCAGACAGAAGCAACGAATTATCAATGGTCACCGGCAGAGAATATAATTGCATTTGAATTTACAAGCACGTTAAATACATTTGATGCAGAGAAGAAGAATGCAACGTTTGAAAATGTATCATCGGGTGTAGGAGACTATGCATGGTATCCAGACGGAAAGAAATTTCTTGTTTCGTCTGAGGCTCAGTTGCTTCCAACAGGTTGGACAGGAGCGCAGTTATATGAAGTACAAAAGGATGCAGGAATGAACCCGAATAAAATGAAACACCTGTATACATTACCGAGTATGCAGGAAGATTTCTTAGCTTATATTGCAAGTGATTTCAAGTGGTCTCCAAATCAAAAGTGGATTGCTTTTTTAGCTGTACCAACTGCTTCGTGGTCAGCTGATAGTAATACACTTTGTCTTTTGAAAGCGGACGGAAGTTATTTTGAAAAAGTAGATCAAATGTTATTAAACAGCCAATGGATACAATGGGCTCCATCGAAAAATATATTAGCTTATATTGAAGGAAGTGGAAGATTTGCGTTAGAGAATAAACATTTAAAAGTAAAGGAATTACCCGCTCTCCAGCAAGAAAAATTCACTCCAAAAGGATATGTTGATTGGGATTTTACATGGCAGGATAATGAACTTATTACTCTTTCAAGAGCGAAGGAAATGGAATGGTCGAACGAAGAAGAAAAAAGATCATTGCCTTCTTTATACCAAGTAAATATTCAATCAAATCGACAGCGTCAAATTACAACTCCTTCAAAAAAATATGGAGATTACAATCCACTTTATATAAAAAGTGAAAATCAGCTGACATGGATGCGCTCTGACCGTAAAAAGGCAGATATGTGGTTGGCGAATGGAGATGGATCGAAAGCGAAGAAATGGATTGAAAATATTGATGTCCCCCAGTGGTATTATGAAAAATGGAATTGGGAGGAAGTTATTTCTGTAAAAGAAGGTTAAAAAAGCTGCCTAGAATATTTTTTAGGCAGCTTTTTTATAGTTATTTGTGCGTTTTATTCGGCTTCTTTTTCCCAGGATTTCCATTCCCTTGGCGTTTTCTATTTTGCTCGTCTTTCGCTTGTTTTTCGTGTATTGTGTCTAAAAAATCATTTGAGTTACTCATTGATATATCCTCCTCAGAATTTCGTTTTATCTCTGTTACTATAACCATTTGAGAGGAGAATCATGAATTGGTATTCGGATTAAAAAATGTATAACTCTGTATAGATTTTTCAGCTTTCAAACATTTGTGAATCCCTCCCTAAATATATAAGAATTATAAAGTGAAACTTTAATCAGTGGGGGTTTTCTTCATCCCTCACTGATGATTATTAGCCCTCACCAATCGGGCTTTTACGGGCAGTTGATCCCCACCTAACTTCTTTGCTTTCACTGAATTTTGAGGTGGAGGTCTTACTGCCCGTTAATGCGGGATAAAAATGGTTTACATATTTTATTGTAATAATTGCTAATATGGGTGTCGGGTATTTTTTACAGCATCATTCATAATTGTGATTAAAAATAATGCAAAAGGAATATAGAAGAGAAAGGAGAAAAGATAGAAAGATATATTTATTTTCATAGAAAGGACTAAAACTATGAAACTTATTTTCATAAGGCATGGCGAGGGAACACATACAAAAGATTTACCTATGAGCTTGCAATTAGAGAATCCAGCTTTGACAAAAGAAGGCGAAAAACAAGCATTGTTACTTCAAAGTAGTTTACCACTACAAGAAAGCGATGTATTAATAGCGAGTCCTACGCTTCGAACATTACAAACTGCTGCGATATGGAGCTCACAAGTAGTTTGCCGCAAAATAACACATCCTTATATTTCTCCACGCATTTTCCCTTATCGTGAAGGAGCGAGAACATTGCCGTGTGACAGGTTGTTAGATACAAAGGTAATTCAAGAGTTATTTCCTAGTTTTTCTTTAAGAGAAAATACAAACGATATGTTATGGAATCAGGGGATAAATACGATTTCAGAGAAGGAATTTCAGAATATAGCAGATGAATTCATCGATTGGTGTTATACATTACATACAGAAAGAATTTGTATCGTTTCACACGATGGAACGATTACAGCATATAGGCAGTATTTACAAAATTTAGTTCTAACCAGAGAGGATTTTTTAGAAGAAACAGGTATATATAAAATGAACTTATGAATGGAGGTTTTTTATTTGAATATTGCGTTAGTAGTTGGCGATAATTCAGATTTAGAAGCACAATCGCTTCGAGCGACGCTTGAGTATTTTGGAGCAAGAGTTATTACATATTGGATTGGTCGACCGCGGGATTTGATGGATGTTCTTTCAGGGAAAAGTTTGTATGAAGATATAGATTATATTATCTTTTGCTTTCATGGTGAAGAAGGGGAATTTGTAATGGAAGAATTAGGGGAAGATGTGTATGAGAAAGATGAGCTGAGAGGAAACTTTGGTGTAACTGAAATTAAACAATATGCAAAATTGCATAACAAGTATATTATCAATAGCGGGTGTACTTTAGGAGATCCAAAACTTGCGACAGCATTTTTAAATAGTGGTGTAAAAGCTTATATAGGCTCAACAGACTATGTGGATGGAAATGCAGCACTTATGTTTACAATGCGTTTATTTTACGGGCTTATTAATCATCAAAGAACAATAGATGATGCATTTCAAGATGCAAAATCATTAGATAACGGGACTCTTACATTTGAATTATATAGAGAATGAAACGTGCTTATCCGAATATAGGATAAGCACGTTTCACATTTACCGCATAATTTTTTTTGTGGAAAATAATGAAAATCATTATCAATTATGGTATGATATTTTCAAGTTTTTTGCAAGGAAATAAAAGCAACTATATAAATGTTAGTTTTTAACATTCTATGTAATTGTCACAATTTATTCATAATTAACATTTGAAAAATAAGTAACTAATGTTAAGATATTACCTGTAACTAACTTAATTACACCTTTAGGAGGAAGATATGGTTATTCAATTTTTAAGAGAAAACAAAGCAGTTTCTTTTGTGTTAGCGATTATCCGTGTTTATCTGGGATACACATGGTTGATGGCTGGAATCGGAAAGTTACAAGGAAAGGGATTTGATGCGACAGGTTATTTGCAGGGGGCTATTGAAAAGTCAAAAGGAGCACAACCAGCCGTTCAATCTTGGTGGGCAGCATTCTTACAAGACTTTGCAATTCCGAATGTTGATCTATTTAACACGCTTGTAACATGGGGAGAAATTCTAGTTGGAATAGGTTTAATTGTAGGTTGTTTAACGAAAACAGCTGTCTTTTTTGGTCTTGTAATGAACTTTTCCTATATGTTTAGTGGGTCTCTAGGTGTGAATCCACAAATGGTTATTTTATCTATGTTTGTTTTAGTTGCTGGCATGAATGCTGGAAAACTTGGAATTGATGGTTGGATTGGACCTAAATTACTAGGTTCAAAAACGCAAAAAAGACAGAGGCAAGCTGCTTAATATATGAAACGGGTATCTCAAAGGTGAGATACCCGTTTTTATTACTTTGTCGTTTCGGTTGGATTCTTTTCAAAGAATTCTTTTACATAGCCCATAAATTCTTTCGGTTCTTGGCGGAATGGGGCATGATAACCTTTTTCAATAATATGAAAGGCGCTGTTTTTTAAAAACTGATGATAAGATTCGCCTTCTTTCCATGATACACTACTATCATTTCTGCCCCAAATAATTAAAGTCGGAAGCTTGATTTCACTAGCATTAATCTTAAGGCGTCTAGGCCACATTTTCATTTGGTTATAATGTTCTGTATCATCACGTTTAAATTTCACTTTACTTTCATCATAATTTGTAATTGAAGAAACAGTATTTAAATCAGTTGATAACTGTGGCTTAGGTGAAGCATTTCTGTTCGTTAATGATACAGCTCCTGTAGCGTCCGTTAAAATGAGATGGGTAACTGCATTTGGATATAAGTATGTTAAATTAAGAGAAATTTCTCCACCCATAGAATGACCAAGCACTGCAAATGTATCATATCCTAATTTTTTCATTAACTTATAATAAAGATTGGCATGGTTAGGGAAAGAATATGGAAAATCCATCGGCTTGGAAGAATGGCCAAATCCTAAAACATCAACGGAGATAATCGTATGATCTTTTGCTAAGTCTGCATAAATATCGCTAAATCCGTTGGATGATCCACCAAATCCATGAAGCATAAGTAATGGTGGTTTCTTTTTCCCAATTTGTTTAAAGTAAATAGTTTGTCCATCTATTTCGACCATTTTTTCATCTGTTGTTAACTTTGTTTCAATTGTATTTTTCACCTGTTTTACTGTTTCTACTGGTTTTTCTGCCGCATTACAACCCACTAATAATGTAAGAGTAAGACAGCTTACTATATAAGATTTCATTCGTTTCAAGCATTTGACCCCTTTCTAACATAACGCTGCATCCATCATAGCAAATAAATGGTCACGATTTCCAGATAGGTGACTTCCATTTTTTATCATAAGGGGTGAAAGTAGTGTTTCTTGAAATCCTTTCGATTCCAAGTGTGCTCGAAATGTACATTGTGAATGTGGAACATCTATACGTACAGTTCCATTCCAACCTTTGCAAATGGATTGTAATAATTGGATTGCATCTCCCTCATTTTTTGCGATAAGAGGGGTAATGCACAGTACATCCCCTTTTTGGATACATAATGCAAAAGACTCTATCCTGTGGTTTCTTTCAATTTTAAATGTGAGTGCTGCTCTAGCTAGTAATATTGAATAATGGTTTGGACGATGCGTACCTGTTGCGGTTTTATCAAGCTTACTGAGAGAACTAAGATCATCTTGTATAATTTGCTTTAAATGAGAGAGATTCGTAGATGTATTTGTAACAAATTTTTCAAAGCGATGGATTGTTGTAATTGTCGTAAAGCCGTATTTTTGGTACAAGGGCACACCAGCATCTGTTGCGATGAGTATAACTGGGAGAGAAGTAGGCGCTTGTTGCACACAAAAATCGAGTAAAGAATGGCCAAGTCCTTGTTTTTGAAAGTTGGGGTGAACCATTAACATACCGATAGAAGAAAATCCAGATTCGGAAGGGAATACCCCACCAGTAGCAATCAGTTTTTCGTTCTGTGTATAGCCAAATAGACTTCCGATTGACAGGTACATTTCAAATTGATTTCGCATAAATAATTGAGGCTGTAACCATCCAACAGCCTCGCAAAGAGAAATGAGCTGTGAAATACTAGAATTATTTAGTTTTTGTATTTGCATATTGAATCACCACATTTCTAATCTAGTAGAAATATTTTACCATGAAAAAAATGAATACATAGTCATAAACAGAGAGAATGTAAAGCAGTAATTTTTAATTTTGAAAAATCCATACTAGTTTCTTTTCATTTTGTAAAGGTGATAAAGCTTAATGATATAAGACAAAGATATACAAATTATAACTAAAATTTACATTACTTAACAAAATATTTACATATAACTAACTTTTCCTTAATAGTCTTCCTTTAAATTGGGTATAGGGAACTTAATAACGTATTAGGGGGACAAAAAAAGTGAAAAAGTTTATGAAGAAAGCATGGCCATTTGCAGTTGTCACATCGTTAGCACTTACTTCCGTAGTAACGTGGGGCGTAACACGTTCAGATGTAATTAAAGCGGATGGAAAAGCAAGTGATCCAAAAATTAAGAATGTAATTGTTTTAATTGGGGATGGCATGGGACCTTCGTATATGACTGCTCATCGTTATATGAAAGACAATCCAAAGACGTTTGAAATGGAATCGACAGAATTTGATAATCATCTTGTAGGAACACAAAAGACATATCCAGAAGATGAGCATCAAAATATTACAGATTCTGCATCAGCGGCAACAGCGATGTCAGCAGGTGTGAAAACATACAATGCAGCAATCGCGGTTGATAATGATCAGGCAGAAGTGAAAACAGTACTTGAACAAGCAAAAGAGCAAGGGAAATCAACAGGTTTAGTTGCAACTTCTGAAATTACACATGCAACGCCAGCTGCTTTTGGAGCGCATGATATAAGCCGTAAAAATATGGATGCAATTGCAAATGATTACTTTGATGAGAAAATTAATGGGAAACATAAAGTAGATGTTCTTCTTGGTGGTGGCGTGAATAACTTTGTAAGAAAAGATCGAAATCTTACAGAAGAATTTAAGAAGTCTGGTTATAGCTATGTAACAGATCGTGAGCAATTATTAAATGATAAAAGTGATCAAATTCTTGGTTTATTTGCACCAGGTGGCTTAGATAAAATGATCGATCGTAATGAAAAAACACCTTCGTTAGAAGAAATGACAAATGCAGCAATCAATCGTTTAAATAAAAACGATAAAGGTTTCTTTTTAATGGTAGAAGGTAGTCAAATTGACTGGGCTGGCCATGATAATGATGTAGTTGGTGCGATGAGTGAAATGGAAGACTTTGAGAAAGCATTTAAAGCAGCAATTGAATTTGCGAAAAAAGATAAACATACATTAGTGATTGCAACAGCTGACCATTCTACTGGTGGATTCTCTCTTGGTGTAAACGGTGAATATAACTTTAATGCAAATGCAATTAAAGCTGCGAAACGTACACCAGACTTTATGGCAAATGAAATTGCAAAAGGTGCAAATGTAGAAGAAACGTTGAAAAAATACATTGATTTACAATTAACAACAGAAGAAATTAAATCCGTGAATGACATTGCTCCATCAAAAGATGTAACGAAAATTGATAATGCGATTGAAGAAATCTTCAATAAACGTTCATTTACAGGCTGGACAACAGGTGGACATACGGGTGAAGATGTGAACGTATATGCATTTGGACCAGGTAAATATCTATTCTCTGGCGTTCAAGAAAATACAAATTTAGCAAAACGTGTCTTCGATATTGTTGGTGGCGGTGACCCTAATAAAGGTAGACGCTAATTGTGAAGGAAAGCGAGGCATTTCGCCTCGTTTTTTCTTTTTTGGAGGAATAAAGGATGCAAAATTTTGTTAAGAAAATAGGGGCTTCTGCTCTAGCTGGGTTATTATTAATGGGTTGTCAATTTCAGCAAGAAACGAAGCAGAAAGATATAGAAAAGAAAGAGGTAACGGTAAAACAAGAAACGAAGGTACATGTAACACCAGAAGAAGAGAAAGAAATTCGGAATGTAATAGAGACGTTTGTGCAGACGACAAACGAAAAAAATTTCGATCAACATATGGCTTTGTTTTCGGGTAAAATTGTTGGCGCCGAAGACTTACGAACACAAAAAGAAGCGGCGTTTCAACGAGAAAATAAGAGAATTGAGTTGAATCGTGTTCAAGTGAAAAGTTCAAAAGGCAATTTTGTCATTGTTGAAACAGAAGAAAAAGAAATAGATGGTGGAAGCTCTCTTCAGAAAAAGATCCGGTATGCGCTAGGAAAAGAAGATGAGCATTGGAAAATTGAAGAAGTCCGGACGGTAGAAAAGAAATAAAAAGGTTCTCTTATTAGGAGAACCTTTTTATAATGGTAGTAAAATTTGATTTGAACATGCTTCAATCTCATCAATATCTTGGCGGATGGTTGCCATTTTATTATCAAGCTCTTCAGCTTTCATGGCAGCATCGTGGAGTTCATCTTTTAAATAATCGGGGATATTCCCCTCATATTTATAGTAGAGTTTATGCTCTAAACTTGCCCAGAAGTCCATAGCGAGTGTACGTAATTGAATTTCTGCAAAAACTTCTTTTGTACCAGAATTTAGCGCTAGTGGATACTTAATAATCATATGCAAACTTTTATAGCCGTTTTGCTTTGGATTAGCAATGTAATCTTTTACTTCTACAATTTCCATGTCTTCACGATTTTCAATGACTTGTTTTAAGTGATAAATATCTTCCACAAAGCAACATGTAATCCGGATGCCGATAATATCTTGCAAATGTGTTTGCGCATTTGCAATCGTTGGTGCTAAATTTTTGCGTTCGAGTTTTTTTACGATGCTTTCAGGCTGTTTCAATCTTGTTTTTATATGTTCAAACGGGTTGTAGTCCTCTAAGAATTGAGCTTCCCGGTTCATAATTTCGAATTTTGTTTTTAACTCTTCTAAAGCGAATGTATAAGGTAATACAAATGCTTTCCAATAGTTAACAGTTGATTGATTATATTTCATTTATATACACACCTTTTCATATTTGCAAATAAGGTTGCTTATTATACTAAATACCAAATCATATAAGCGCATGCTGCAAATGATGAGATCATAAAACGGTATTTTGCTTTCATTTGTTTTTAACTCCTTTCTAATTAGCTTTCATATATCAATAAATTGGATTGTTAATAAATTGATTATGTACAATTCTAATAGTAATGGATTGATGTGAATTTCGTATGAACTAATTGTTTCAGTTTTTTGTCTTTTTAGAATGATTGTTAAAAGGGTGAATTGACAAAAAGAATAATAGCATCCATTGTATAAATCGTAATCGTTACGTTTTAGTTGCGGTCTTTGGAGAAAAGGAGGTCTACATATGCGTGTAAACATTACATTAGCTTGTACAGAATGCGGTGATCGTAATTATATTACGAAGAAGAATAAGCGAAATAATCCGGAGCGTATTGAACTGAAAAAATATTGTCCACGATTAAAGCGAGTAACATTGCATCGTGAAACGAAGTAAAACAGCTAGAGAAATCTTGCTGTTTTTTTATGCATTTCTATTCTTAAGTAGGTACAGACACAAACAACCCCCCGCCCACATACATATAGTAAAGACCACTATTTTGGCGGAGGTGAAGGGTTTGAGTCTATTCGCCGCAATTGGATACATGATTCGCGAAGTGTTTGTATTTGTTTCTTATGTTAAAAACAATGCGTTCCCACAGCCATTGTCATCAGACGATGAAAAGAAGTACTTAGAGCTGATGGAGCAAGGTGATGCTCATGCGAGAAATCTTTTAATTGAACATAATTTACGGCTTGTGGCTCATATTGTTAAGAAATTTGAAAACACAGGTGAGGATTCGGAAGATTTAATTTCTATCGGAACGATTGGGCTCATTAAGGCAATTGAGAGTTATTCAGCGGGGAAAGGAACGAAGCTGGCGACATATGCAGCTCGTTGTATTGAAAATGAAATTTTAATGCATTTGCGTGTACTGAAGAAAACAAAAAAAGATGTTTCACTTCATGACCCGATTGGACAGGACAAGGAAGGAAATGAAATATCACTTATCGATATTTTAAAATCCGAATCCGAAGATGTAATTGATATGATCCAGCTTAGCATGGAATTAGAAAAAATTAAGGAATATATCGATATTTTAGATGAACGAGAGAAAGAAGTGATTGTAAAAAGGTTTGGACTTGGTCTTGATAAAGAAAAAACGCAGCGGGAAATTGCGAAAGCGCTAGGCATTTCAAGAAGTTACGTGTCCCGGATTGAGAAGCGAGCGCTGATGAAAATGTTTCATGAATTTGTTCGTGCGGAGAAGGAAAAGAAGGGAAAAGCGTAAAGGTGTGTGGTACGGTTGCAGCTCGAGTGCAGCCGTTTTTTCTTTTGATGAAAAGGGAATAAAACAAGAAACTCTAAGAAGAAATATACGTTCACTGTTGAAAATGACGGGTTCTATCTGTAATATTAGAAGGTGCTAACGAATTTAAGAATGAAATAGTACTTGTTTTTTCTTTTTATATGACTGGCTCGATGTATGATAAGTGAATATAAAAACCACTTTCTGATATAGAAAGAAAAGAAGGGAAAGCTAAACTTAATTGTTACATTAAGACTTATTAGGAGGTTTCGCGGTTTGCGACGTACATTATATCGACTCATGATCGAACTTACAAACGGGCGTTTTACTTCTTATATATTACGTAAATTTGCACAGTCTCGCTTAAGTTCCATTATTATTTCATCTTATGCAAAAGCATTTCAATTGAATCAGGATGAGATGGAGAAGGACTTAAAGGAATACCAGACGCTGCATGAATTATTTACACGTAAGTTGAAAGAAGGAAAACGAGAAATAGATGCAGCGGCATCAAGTATTGTTAGTCCTGTTGATGGGGTATCTGCTGATCATGGCCCTATTGAAGAAACGAAAACATTTGATATTAAAGGCAAGCGGTATTCGCTTGTGGATATGCTAGGTAATGAAGAGCGAGCAAGACGCTATGCCGGCGGTACATATATGGTTATTTATTTAAGTCCAAGTCATTATCATCGCATTCATAGCCCGCTCTCAGGTGCTGTGACAGAGAGATTTGTACTTGGAAGAAAATCATATCCAGTAAACGCAGCAGGAATGAAATATGGAAAAGAACCATTGTCAAAGAACTATCGTTCTGTCACAGAGGTCGATAGTGAAGGACAACATATGGCGCTTGTAAAAGTAGGAGCTATGTTTGTAAATAGTATTGAGCTTCTTCATGAAAGAAATACTGTTCAAAAAGGTGAAGAGATGGCATACTTTACATTTGGTTCAACAGTCGTGTTACTGTTTGAAAAAGGAATGGTTGAAGTTGTTTCAACATTAACGAGTGGCCAAGAACTTCGCGTTGGTGAAAAAATCGCAACGCGCTTATCTAATGGTAACGGGCAGTAAAAGTTTTATCACAAACTTGTGAGGACACCAAGAAGTTAGATGGACTTATGTGATGAGTGAAAAGTTCCCACGGATGGAAGTTTCATTTTATAAAAGAGCCATCTTGAGGATGGCTCTTTTTACAGGCGAAGCAGTAATCTATATGTACTCAAGACGATTTGACAAGCTTGTCCTCTAATGATCGCCGGATGATTTCTTGTTTTATAAGTAAAATGAAGTCAGGATTTAATTTTAGTTCTTTTGCTTTATAATAAGACTCAGTGAGTAACTCAGTAGATAACTGTTCCATATGTTTCGTTTTCAAGGTGAGTCACCTCCGATAATAAGGATAGGTTCTTTGTTGCATCTACTGTATCAAAAAATTATGATAGTCACAAACGACTGGTTATCCACATATCACCGTGGATAAGGTGTGTATGAGTTGTTGATAAATTTCGAATTAACTGAAATATTAATGTGGAAAATGTGTACAATGTTATCCACAAGCTCGCTATCGAAAAATGTTGTCGAAAAATTTTAAGAAAACTCCTCAAAGAGGTGAAAGAAATTGAAATTATTTTTACCTAATGAATACGTAAAAAACGTATATCATGTTCAACCGGAAGATTTAAAAAAACGCGGGATCAAAGGTATTATTACTGATTTAGATAATACTTTAATTGAATGGGATCGCCCGAATGCAACGCCTAAGCTTGAGCAATGGTTTTTAAAAATGAAAGAGCAAGGCATTCAAGTAACGGTCGTTTCAAATAATAATGAGCAACGTGTAAAGGATTTTGCAGATCCACTTGGCATTCCTTTTATCCATAGCGCACGTAAACCATTTGTTCGTGCTTTTAAACGTGCGATACAAGAAATGAATTTAAAAGCGGATGAAGTAGTTGTTATTGGGGACCAATTGTTAACGGATGTATTAGGCGGGAATCGCGTTGGTTTATATACAATTTTAGTCGTGCCAGTGGCACAAACAGATGGACTAGTAACGCGCTTTAATCGAAAAATTGAACGAAGAATTATGAGCAATATGAAGAAAAAAGGTTTAATTAACTGGGAGGAATAAAGTTTGACTGAAACAATTAAATGTATTGGTTGCGGTGTAGAAATTCAAACAGAAAATAAAAATGGGGTTGGATATGCACCAACTTCATCTTTAGAAAAAGAACAGGTGATTTGTCAACGTTGTTTCCGTTTAAAGAACTATAATGAAATTCAAGATGTGTCTTTAACAGATGATGATTTCTTGCGCATTTTAAATGGAATTGGACAATCAGACGCGCTTGTTGTCAAAATTGTAGATATTTTTGACTTCAATGGTAGTTGGTTACCAGGCTTACATCGTTTTGTAGGGAACAACAAAGTATTGCTTGTTGGAAACAAATCGGATTTAATTCCAAAGTCAGTAAAGCATGATAAAGTAAAACATTGGATGCGTTATAGTGCAAAGCAACTGGGCTTAAAACCAGAAGATGTCTTTTTAATTAGTGCAGCAAAAGGACAAGGTATTCGCGAGCTTGCTGAGGCGATTGAACAGTACCGCGGTGGTAAGGATGTATACGTTGTAGGGTGTACAAATGTTGGGAAATCTACATTTATTAATCGCATGATTAAAGAATTTAGTGAAGAAACTGAGAATGTGATTACAACGTCTCATTTTCCAGGAACAACACTTGATTTAATTGACATTCCATTAGATGAAACATCTTCTTTATATGATACACCAGGTATTATTAATCACCACCAAATGGCACATTACGTTGGAAAGCAAAGCTTAAAGCTTATTACACCAACGAAGGAAATTAAGCCAATGGTATTCCAATTAAACGAAGAACAAACATTATTCTTCGGGGGATTAGCACGTTTTGATTATATTAGTGGTGGTCGTCGTGCGTTCACTTGTCATTTATCAAATCGTCTACCAATTCATCGTACAAAACTTGAAAAAGCAGATGAATTGTATGAAAAACATGCTGGGGAGTTATTAAATCCACCAACTCCAGAAGAACTAGAAAATATGCCTGGGCTTGTGAAATATGAATTTAATATTCGTGAGCCCAAAACAGATGTTGTATTCTCTGGATTAGGATGGGTGACTGTAAATGAGCCAGGTGCAAAAATCGTTGCTCATGTACCAAAAGGAGTTAGTGTTTCATTACGTAAATCTTTAATTTAATATGGAGAGGGATTTATGAAACAATTATATGGTGTAATCGGGAATCCAATTGGACATTCATTGTCACCGCTCATGCATAACGATGCATTTGAACACTTGAATATAGATGCTCATTATCATGCGTTTCTTGTAGCAGAAGAAACATTAGGGGAAGCAGTGAAAGGGTTAAAGGCGTTAGGAGTTTCAGGATTTAATGTCACGACTCCACATAAAGTTTCAATTATGAAATACTTGGATGAAATTGATCCGTTAGCAAAGCAAATTGGTGCTGTGAATACGGTAGTTCATAGAGATGGAAAACTAATTGGTTATAATACAGATGGAATTGGTTATGTTCGTTCATTACAATCGATTAGTAAAGAGCCGCTTTATCAAAAGCGTATTTTATTACTCGGTGCAGGTGGAGCGTGCCGTGCTATCTATTTTTCGCTTGCAGACGCAGGTGTAAAGGAAATTGATATTGCCAATCGAACAGTGGAAAAGGCAAATCATCTTCTCTCTGGATGCCAAGCAAAGATTACATCGCAAGCTCTTTCATTAGAGCAAGCAACTGAAGAACAAGGGAATTATGATATTATCATTCATACAACAACGATAGGAATGCATCCGCATATCCAAAATACACCGTTGCAAATTCAATCTTTGAAACAAGGGACGATTGTCTCGGATATTATTTATAATCCATTTGAGACAAAGCTTCTGCAAGATGCGAAAGCTAAAGGAGCGATCGTACAGAATGGAATAGATATGTTTGTTTATCAAGGAGCACTTGCATTTGAATTGTGGACAGGACGTATGCCGAATATCGAAAAAATGAAACAATTAGTAATGAGAAAGCTTGGAGGCTAACTATATGTTAACAGGAAAACAAAAAAGATTTTTACGTGCAAAAGCACATCACTTAACACCGATTTTTCAAGTTGGAAAAGGTGGCGTAAATGAAAATATGGTAAAACAAATTACAGAGGCGTTAGAAGCTCGTGAGTTATTCAAAGTGAGCGTACTACAAAACTGTGAATTTGATCGTCGTGAAGTTGCAGAAGAATTGGCTAAAGGTGCGAGAGCTGAAATTGTCCAAGTAATTGGAAGCACAATTGTTTTATATAAAGAATCAAGAGAAAATAAACAAATCAAACTTCCATAATAGCAAGTTTACTGTGCTCAGGATGTGTATATGTCGTTTCCATAGCATATGCTTGCTATGTTCGGGATAATAGGGTTTAGACCAATTGAGCTTTTACAGGCAGTAATCTCTCCGCATGTTGTTTAGGAAAGATTACTGCTTGTGAATTAAAGGGGGCGTTTCATTTGAAAAAAATCGGAATCATTGGCGGCACGTTTGATCCGCCTCATTATGGACATTTGCTGATTGCAAATGAGGTATATGATGCACTCGCGCTTGATGAAATATGGTTTTTGCCGAATCAAATTCCACCTCATAAACAAGATCGTAGTATTACAAGTGTAGAAAATCGATTGAACATGTTAGAGTTAGCAATTGAGCAAGAGGAGTATTTCTCGGTTTGTTTAGAAGAGTTAAGAAGAGAAGGTCCATCCTATACATATGACACTATGTTACAATTAACTAAGAAGCATCCGGACGCGCAGTTTCATTTTATTATTGGCGGAGATATGGTGGAGTATTTACCAAAATGGTATAACATCGAGAAATTACTTCAACTTGTAACTTTTGTTGGGGTTGCAAGACCGGGGTATACATTAAATACACCTTATGAAATCGTCACAGTAGAAATTCCGGAATTTGCTGTTTCGTCTTCCTTGTTACGTGAGAGATATAAAGAGAAGAAAACGTGCAAATATTTGCTTCCAGAACAAGTACAGGTATATATCGAGAGGAATGGGTTGTATGAATCGTGAGAAAGCACTTGAGATTGTAAAACAACAAATGCATGAAAAACGTTATATACATACAATTGGTGTAATGGAAACGGCAATTGAACTTGCTAAGCTATATGGCGTGGATGAGAAAAAAGCAGAAATGGCTGCTATATTTCATGATTATGCAAAATGTAGACCGATTCAAGAGATGGAAGACATTATTAAGCAGGAAGAGTTGCCAAAAGATTTACTTCACTACAACAAAGAGTTATGGCATGCACCAGTTGGGGCATACTTAGTAGAAAAAGAAGTCGGCATTACGGACTCTGAAATTCTGCAAGCTATTACATATCATACAAGCGGTCATGAAGAGATGACAATGCTTGATAAAGTTATTTATGTGGCAGATTATATTGAACCTGGACGCAAATTTCCAGGTGTGGAAGAAGCACGGAAATTAGCACAGGAAGATATAAATAAAGCTTTATTATTTGCATTAAAACGTACGATTCAATTTTTAATGGAAAAGGATCAAACGATCTATCCGTTAACATTTCAAACATACAATGCGGTACTGAAGGAGGAAATTACTGAATGAAAGATAAAGAGTTATTAGTATTAGCAGCAAAAGCAGCTGATGATAAAAGAGCAGAAGATATGGTTGTACTAAACATGCAAGGAATTTCACCAATTGCAGATTATTTTATTATTTGTCACGGGAATTCTGATAAGCAAGTACAAGCAATTGCACGTGAAATTAAAGCGAAGGCACATGAATTCCAAATCGACGTACAACGTATGGAAGGCTTCGATGAAGCGCGTTGGGTTCTAGTGGACCTTGGTGATGTAGTTGCGCATGTATTCCATAAAGATGAGCGTGATCATTATAATTTAGAGCGTCTATGGGGCGATGTGCCACGTGAAGATATTACAGAAGAGTTAAGCTAATGAGATATGAGCAATTTGCATTGTTGTATGATGAACTCATGAATGATGTCCCATATGATAAATGGGTAGAATTCACAGAGGAAAGCTTACAGCAGGCAGGCATGAAAGAGGCGAAGATTCTTGATGTAGCGTGCGGGACTGGGAATGTAACACTTCCGCTTGTGCGAAAAGGTTATGACATGATTGGTGTCGATCTTTCAGAAGAAATGCTAACAGTTGCCCAGCAAAAGCTTGGGGGAGAAGGGTATTTTATTCCTTTTTATCAACAGGATATGAGAGAACTAGATGTTCCTGGTGAATTTGATTGTGTGACAATCTTTTGTGATTCATTAAATTATGTATTGCAAGAAGAAGGGATACAAGAAACATTCAGACGAGTATTTCACCATTTGCGTCAAGATGGTCTGTTCTTATTTGATGTACACTCTTTATATAAAATTTATCATGTCTTTCAAAATGAAACGTACACAGTCAATGGGGAAGAGATAGCTCTCATTTGGAACTGCTTCCCTGGCGAAGAATCAGATAGTGTAGAACATGACTTGTCATTCTTTGTACAGGATCCAGAGGAAGGTGTATATCATCGCTTTGATGAATGTCATATGCAACGTGCCTATTCAGTTGAATTGTTAACAAAATGGCTTGAAGAAGCTGGATTTACAGTACTTCGTGTAACGGGTGATTTTGAACGAATGGAAGTAACTGAACAAACGGAACGTATCTTTTTTATGGCGAAAAAGAATGGATAAAAAAAGCAACCGATTAGGTTGCTTTTTTTTGTTTAGAATACAATATTTTATTTATAGAAAAGTAGAAAAGTAATACCTATAAAATCTAAAAATAAGGGTTTGATAAAAAATAGGATGAGAAAAAGAGAAGGATTTTTAAGAGGATTCTGTATCATTGTGGCGTATTATTTACGTGTGCTTATTAAATTGTTGTTCAACGCCTTCTAAATCTTCATCGTATTTTTCATGTGTCCGCTCGAATAATTTATGGAACATATCTCCGACGTGATCCTCTAAAATACGAATACCCTCTCCTGTAACACCGCCTTTTACACATACTTTCTCTTGTAGAGTTGGTAATGTGAAAATTTCTTTTTCTAGTAATTTCCCCATCCCGATAATCATTTCACTTGCTAAAGTAGTTGCTTCTTCATGAGTAATATTTGTTTTATCCACAGCAGCATCAATGAAACATTGTAGTAAGTAGCTGAAGAATGCGGGTCCGCAGCTTGCAATGTCAGATGAAACTCGTGTAATATCTTCTCCGATCACAATAGGTGTAGAAATATTTTTAAACAAACGAAGTAACTTTTGTTCCCATTCTTTCGAACAGTTTTTCCCGAATGTGAATAGTGAGGCGCCAGAGAATGCGCGGTTTGTAATGCTCGGAATAATACGTGCGACGTGACAAGATACAATCTGTTCTAATTGAGCTGCTGATATGGGGCTTGTAATAGAAATTAAACATTTTTCATCAGTAAAGTGGGCAGTGTGTTTTTTTAAAATTGGATAGATGTCTAAAGGTTTAACGCAAATAAAAATAAGCTCTGAACGTTCAATTACCTCTTGCACTGTCTTTGCTATATGAACAGAAGGATACTTCTCTTTTATATGATATGCTTTGGCAGGCGTACGATTAATAATAGTAAGGCACGAAGGTTTGACAGCACGGGTTTCTAAAAATGCATCGATTAGTATATTCCCCATGTTTCCTGTCCCTATAATTCCTATGTTCAATGTTTCATCCCTCCTTCGTAACATCTTTCTCCTAAACAATATGAACCATGTTGTGAATTTATGAATTGGAGGTATTAAAATTATGCAGAATTTTCAAAAGAAGTGGCTCGTTTTATTAGGGGCTGTTGGCGTCGTATTTATACTGTTTATGTGGCAGACGAAGCAACAAGCTGTGCAACCGACCGTGAAACTTGATACAAATGTGAAGAGTGAAGAGAGAAAAGGTAAATTGAAAGTAGCAGAATCAAATGAACAGAAAAAAACAATTATGATTGATATAAAAGGTGCTGTGCATCGCGAAGGTGTATATGAGGTAGGAGCGGGTGCACGCGTAAAAGACGGGATTGAAAAAGCGGGTGGTTTTTTACCTGAAGCGGATATGGAAAAAGTGAACTTAGCGCAGCTTATGCAAGATCAAATGTTACTCTATGTCCCGAAAAAAGGAGAGCAAGTTCAAGGAGCTAATCTACCTTCAGGGCGGCAGGAGGAGAAAATTCAAATTAATGTTGCTTCAAAAGAGCAGCTCGAAAAAATAACGGGAATTGGGCCTCGGAAAGCAGAAAATATTTTGAAATATCGAGAAGAACATGGGCCGTTTCAAAAAATGGAAGATTTATTGGAGGTAGATGGCATTGGAGAGAAATCGCTTGAAAAAATAAAAGATAAAATAATTATTCCATAAAGGATTGACGAACTTTTTCTTCTTTCGCTACACTACAAGTAGATGAAAAAGTAGGTGAAAAGATATGGAACGAATTTCTTGGGATCAATATTTTATGACGCAAAGTCACTTATTATCGCTACGTAGTACGTGTACAAGGCTTGCAGTAGGAGCGACAATTGTCCGCGATAAGCGAATTATTGCGGGTGGATATAACGGTTCAATCACGGGTGGTGTGCATTGTATAGATGATGGGTGTTATATCATTGATAATCATTGTGTTCGTACAATTCACGCTGAAATGAATGCACTGTTGCAATGTGCAAAATTTGGTGCGAAAACAGAAGGTGCGGAAATTTATGTTACACACTTTCCTTGTTTACAATGTTGTAAAGCCATTATTCAAAGTGGTATTACAGCTGTTTATTACGCACAAGACTATAAAAATCACCCGTATGCTGTGGAACTATTCGAACAAGCAAATGTCACTGTGAAACATGTTCCGTTAGAATATGATATTACAACGTTAGAGCAACAAGAACGTCATTTGCAATTAAAAGAACTGTTTTCATCTTTAGAAAAAGATGAGTTAACAATGAATGAATTACAACAAGTATTCGCTAGAGCAAAAGAGATACTATAAGTGCGTGTTCAAAAAGGAGGATAAAGAGAGCCTGGCAGTTCGAGACGCGGAAGTCAGGAGAGTGCGGAGTGTAGATGGAACTACATGAGTGCCGGATTGGCGAAGCAGACGAAGAAATGTGAAAGATATCTTTCCTGGATTTTTTGAACATCCGCTATAAGGGGTGAGTATAAGTTGCGTGGACAATGGGGCTATATTGCAATCTCGTTTGTTATTGGGATTGCGATTGCCTGTTCCTCCTTTAAATTGTTGTATATTGGTTTATTTTGTTGTTATATTCTATTTTGTATATATCGTACTTCACTTCGAATCCTCTTTTTTTGCATACTGGCATGTTCCGGTAGCTTCCTCTATACCTCATATGTTGAATGGAAAAATCAGCATTCAAAAGGGTTAGACTTTGAAATAACAGAAGGTGTGATTCAAACTACACCCCTTATAAATGGTGATCGACTCTCTTTTCAAATGGAGGTCAATGATAGAGATACGTTGCAATTGATGTACAAAATTCAATCAGTTGAACAAAAAGAACAGTTGCAGAAATTACATGCTGGTATGAGTTGTACATTTCAAGGAGAAATGAAAGTGCCGTCAGAAGCACGGAATTTCCACGGGTTCGACTATCGTGACTACTTACATAAGCAAAAGATTCACTTTTTATTCGAAGCAAAAGAGATTTCAAATTGTATCCAAAAATCTTTGACGTTTACACAGTGGGTCTTTTTATTACGCCAAAATGCGGTGTCGATAGTCGCAGAAATGTTTCCTGGGCAATCCGGAGCGTTTATGAATGCGTTGTTGTTTGGAGATCGGCAACTGATGACATTTGAAGTAGAAGAACAATACCAACAGTTTGGTCTTATCCACTTATTAGCCATTTCAGGATCACATATTGTATTATTAATGGCGATTGGCTACTTTGTTCTACTACGGATTGGTGTAACGAGGGAAATGGCGACAATCTGCCTTATTATTTGCATTCCGCTGTATATGTTTTTAGCAGGGGCGTCTCCATCTGTCATGAGGGCTTCTGTAACGGGTGTTATGTTGTTGCTAGCACTAATGCATTCTATCCGTGTTTCGAGTTTAGATGCGCTTAGTATGACGGCTGTATTAATGCTTTTATATAACCCTTATATGGCTTTTGATATTGGATTTCAATTTTCGTTTGTTGGTAGTTTTGCGTTATTGCTGTCAGCAAGTAGGCTATTACGGCATGATAATGGTCTGATTCAAAATACAATCTATCTTTCTGTTATTTCACAACTTGCTAGTACTCCTATTTTGTTATATCATTTTGGTTATTTTTCTCCATATAGTATTTTCCTCAACCTTCTATATGTCCCGCTTCTATCTTGTGTTGTGTTACCGTGTAGTATTGTAATTTTTGCGTGTATACTATTTGTACCTTTCGTAGCGAAATGGCTCGCACAAATGTTATCAGTATGTTTAACAATTTCTAATGATATTCTTCAGTACTGTGAAAATCTCCCGTTTCTTCGCTTTACCTTTGGCCAAACGCCTTTATTTCTTATAGTTTTATATTGTTTTAGTATCGTTAGTATATTTATTGTGTGGGAAAGAGTGGTTAGAAAAAAGTTTTTATTCCTGACTGTTGGGTTTTTCCTCTTTATATGTATTTTTCATTATATTTCGCCTTATTTCCGTACTAGCGGAAGTGTGACTTTTATTGATGTTGGACAAGGGGATGCGATCTTGATTCGTCTTCCGTATGAAAAGGGGGTCTATCTCATTGATACAGGAGGAACGATTCCTGTAAAAAAAGAAGCATGGCAGAAGAAAAAACATGAATTTTCTGTTGGACACGATATTCTCCTTCCATTTTTGCAAAAAGAGGGTATTCGGAAAATTGATAAGTTGATTGTAACGCATGGAGATACAGATCATATGGGAGCGGCTAAAGAATTGTTATCCGCTATTACTGTAGGGGAAATCGTATTTGGGAAGAAGCGAGAAGATGCTGTGGTCGAAAAAGAATTGAAAAAAATTGCAAAGGAAAAAAATATAAGGATAAACATTGTAGGAGAAGGGGATGGATGGCAAGTAGACGAAGCGATATTTACTGTACTATCACCAGAGGGAGGAGAGAAAGAGGATAACGATTCGTCTATTGTGTTATGGGTAAAGCTAGGTGGATTTATATGGCTGTTTACTGGAGATCTAGAAGAGAAAGGCGAGCGACGAATTGTAGAGCAGTATCCAGAGTTGCGAGCGGATATTTTAAAGGTTGGGCATCATGGTAGTAAGACGTCGTCCTCATCTTCTTTTTTACACCTGATTCAGCCTAAAAAGGCAATTATTTCAGCTGGAGAGCATAATCGATATGGTCATCCGCATCAGCAAGTGCTAGAGCGTTTGTTAGAACTTGATATTGAAATATGGCGAACAGACAAGCAAGGAGCTATTTCCTATGTTTTTGAAGGCGAAAGAGGAACGTTTCAAAGTAAACTAACATATGATGAAGCACAGAAAAGGTGAAGTGAAAAAAAGAAGGCCGCAAGCAGCAGCCTTTAAGAACCAATAAATTTAATAATTGTTGCAATAATGAAAAGTGTTGCGAAAAAACCAAATGAGACGATAAAACCTACCCCTGAATCAATAGCGTCATTGCGTTTACTTTGAACGTTTTGCTCAAATTCATTCATTTAGAATCCCTCCCCAACATTCCATTTTAGTATAAGATATTGTCAGAAAAAAATCTACAATTTCCATATGAAGATAAAGGGAGACTTTAATCAGTGGGTTTGCTCTTCCACTGATGATTAACCCCCACCAATCGGATTTTTACGGGCAATTGATCCCATATCTGACTTTTTTGCTTTCGCTGAATTTTGAGATGAGGGTCTTACTGCACGTGAGTAGCGGGGGAGATAGAGAATATGTGTGTAGAAGTAGGCGGTAAATCTTATGTGAAAAGAAGATGGAAATTTGATTTCCATGCATGTTAACAGTTAACAATTATACTTATCCGGCAGTTGCGAATAATAACAGTAAAGTGGTTACCGCACACCAATAAGAATCCCGGGACTTATTGCGTGGCGTTTTATATAGATAAAGGGACGGGTTAGTTTAAACCTGTTCCTTTGTACTTGTAAAACAAAAGATACCACATTAGTATAGAGATATATTGCCAAATTAGGGAGTAGGAAAAAGCATGAGTGATATACATAAGAAGATTAAAAAGAAACAGTTTGCACCACTTTATTTAATATATGGAACGGAAGTTTATTTTATAAATGAAACAATAAAGCTTATAACAACGGAAGCGCTAGCTGAAGAAGATCGTGAGTTTAATGTTGTAACATATGACTTAGAAGAAGCGTATTTGGAAGATGTAATAGAAGATGCACGGACGCTTCCTTTTTTTGGAGAACGTAAAATACTACTAGTTAAATCCCCATTGTTTTTAACATCACAAAAAGAAAAACTAGAACAAAATCTAAAGATTTTGGAGGAGTATGTTGCAGAACCATCTCCATTTTCGATTGTTGTATTTGTAGCTCCTTATGAAAAATTAGATGAGCGGAAAAAAATCACAAAATTATTAAAGAAAACGGCAGATGTAGTAGAAGCAAGTACGATGCAAGTACAGGACGTTCGTAAATGGATTGTGGCCCGTGTAGATGAAGTGCATGTACATATTGAGGAAGCAGCTGTTAGTTTACTATTGGAGCTTGTAGGAAGCAATGTAACGATGCTAGCAAAGGAAATGGACAAGTTGACCCTTTATGTTGGTATAGGTGGAGAAATTACAACAGGGCTTGTAGCGGAACTGGTACCAAAATCGGTTGAACAAAATGTGTTTGCGTTAACAGAAAAGGTAGTAAAAAAAGATATTGCTGGGGCTATGCTAATTCTAGATGGACTATTTACGCAGCAAGAGGAACCAATTAAATTATTGGCGTTATTAGTGAGTCAATTTCGTTTACTGTACCAAGTGAAGGAATTACAGCAACGTGGATATGGACAAAATCAAATTGCTTCGCATATTGGTGTTCACCCGTACCGAGTAAAGTTGGCGATGAATCAAACGAAATTTTTCTCGTTTGAAGAATTGAAAAAAGTTATTTTAGAGCTAGCTGAAGCTGATTATAGTATGAAAACAGGGAAAATGGATAAAAAGCTTGTCTTGGAGTTTTTCTTAATGCGTTTAAATCATATTGGGTAAAATAAAAGCGGAGGCAGTTCGCTCAGAATCACAGGTCATTGGAGCCCCCCACCGAGAAGTGTTTTTGGCTTCAATCGAGAGGGTGAAATGGCCGGAGATTCTAGTTGCTATAGCTGGATAAAATAAAAAAGTTCATGTCATCTGCTGCATGGACTTTTTTGTATATAAAAAAACGATCCAAATGGATCGTTTTTTAAACGCCTTACGCGTTTACTTGTTTCGCTAAGCGAGATTTTTGACGAGCTGCAGCGTTTTGGTGGATAAGACCTTTACGAGCTGCTTTGTCAAGTTTTTTAGAAGCAGTTTTGAAAGCTTCTTTAGCATTTTCAAGATCGTTATTAGTAACTAAAGCTTCTACAGTTTTAACAGCTGAACGCATGTCAGACTTGATAGAAGCGTTATGTGCACGACGCTCTTCGCTAAGTTTAGCGCGTTTGATAGCAGATTTAATGTTTGCCATACTTTTCACCTCCCTGGTGCGATCGAGTGACTCGATACTTACATAGAACAAGTGATATTCTATCAAACGAAGAAGAGAATTGCAATAGCGAGATCAATGAAATTTCATGTAAAGGAAAGAATGACCTTATATAATTTTGGGGAATCTAACTATATTTACTATGAATTGCGGAGGAGATACGATGAAAGAACCATTAGATTTAAGTAAATACAGTGTTAGAACAGACCTTGCGGTAGAAGCTCATCAAATGTTGCAAGAACGTCAGCAAGAACAAACGGGAATTAAAGGTGTTGTTGTAAAAGAGCGTGAAGAAGAAGGGGTTACGATTACGAAAGTGATCATCGATGAGAGTGCTTCGGAAGCGATGGGTAAAAAGCCTGGAAATTATTTAACGCTTGAAGTGCAGGGGATTCGTCAACAAGATACAGAATTACAACAAAAAGTGGAACGTATTTTTGCAAAAGAATTCTCTCATTTTTTGGAAGAAATTGGAGTCTCTAAAGAGGCAAGCTGTTTAATCGTCGGATTAGGGAATTGGAATGTAACACCAGATGCGCTCGGTCCAATCGTTGTAGAAAATGTGCTTGTGACACGTCACCTTTTTAAATTACAGCCTGAAAGCGTGGAAGAAGGGTATCGTCCCGTTAGTGCAATTCGCCCAGGTGTAATGGGGATTACAGGGATTGAAACGAGTGATGTCATTTACGGCATCATTGAAAAAACAAAACCAGATTTTGTTATTGCGATTGATGCACTTGCTGCTAGGTCTATTGAACGAGTAAATAGTACGGTACAGATTTCAGATACGGGAATTCATCCTGGGTCTGGTGTAGGAAATAAACGAAAAGAACTGAGTAAAGAGACGCTCGGAATCCCGGTAATTGCCATTGGTGTTCCGACGGTTGTAGATGCTGTTTCCATTACGAGCGATACAATTGATTTTATTTTAAAACATTTTGGTCGTGAAATGAGAGAAGGCGATAAACCGTCTCGTTCTTTATTACCAGCCGGCTTTACATTTGGAGAAAAGAAAAAATTAACAGAGGAAGATATGCCGGATGAAAAAAGCCGTAATATGTTTTTAGGAGCAGTCGGTACATTGGAAGAAGAAGAAAAGCGAAAGTTAATTTATGAGGTATTATCACCTCTTGGACATAATTTAATGGTGACCCCAAAAGAAGTAGATGCGTTTATTGAAGATATGGCAAATGTAATCGCGAGTGGTTTAAATGCCGCACTCCATCATCAAATTGATCAAGATAACACAGGTGCATATACGCATTGATGAAAAGGGGCGGCCGAAATTGAGTCGATTTACGCTTCAGTGTATGAGCTGTGTGATTCTGTTTCTTTTTTTTATGATAATGGGAATTGGGATGGCTAATCATGGCTTAAAAAGCATGAAAGGTTATCGGCAACCAACGTATGAACAAGTTGCCCAAATGACGGGAACTGGGAGTGGGGATGTTAATCCCGAAATTTTAGGAGGCATATTTTCGGCACGTGAAAAACAAAAGCAGTTAGAAAATCTCAGAAGCTTTAATGTTGTAGAAGGGTTGGGAATGGGAATTGCGGAATGTATGCGAAGTATCACTAAGTTTAGTACAGATGTAGTAGTTGGAAAAATAAAAGATATTTTTAATTAATTGGGAGAATAAAAAATGGTTGTCTTATAATTTTGTAAGACAACCATTTTTTGTTACAAAAAGGTTTGTCTCTTATGTTTTGCTCGCATAAGATAAAGAGAGAAAGATTTGTCTGATAAGCAGCACTAGTTTTCATTGAATCTTTGCTGCTCTATTGATATAATCAGTGCTAGTGTATATTGGCGAGACTATTAGGAGTTGAGAACATAGATGAATAAAGAAGAAAGAGCAAAAAGGCAGTCTAACATTCGTAACTTCTCCATCATTGCTCATATTGACCACGGAAAGTCAACGTTAGCAGACCGTATTTTGGAGAAAACAAACGCTTTAACACAACGTGAAATGAAAGCTCAGTTACTTGACTCTATGGATTTAGAGCGTGAGCGTGGTATTACAATTAAATTAAATGCAGTTCAATTAACGTATAAAGCAAAAGATGGTGAAGAATATATTCTTCACTTAATCGATACACCAGGACACGTCGACTTTACGTATGAAGTATCTCGTAGTTTAGCGGCTTGTGAAGGTGCAATCCTTGTTGTTGATGCAGCGCAAGGTATTGAAGCACAAACATTAGCAAACGTATATTTAGCGCTTGATAATAATTTGGAAATTTTACCAGTTATTAATAAAATCGATTTACCGAGCGCTGATCCAGAACGTGTTCGTCAAGAAGTAGAAGATGTAATCGGTTTAGATGCATCGGAAGCTGTACTTGCTTCGGCGAAAGCTGGTATTGGTATTGAAGACATTTTAGAACAAATTGTTGAAAAAGTACCAGCTCCAGACGGCGACCCAGAAGAGCCGCTTCAATGTATGATTTTTGACTCTTTATATGATCCGTACCGCGGTGTAATTGCGTATATCCGTGTTGTAAATGGGACAGTAAAAGTTGGCGATAAAGTACGTATGATGGCAACTGGTAAAGAGTTCGAAGTAACAGAAGTAGGTGTATTCACACCGAAAACAACGCAGCGTGAAGAATTAACAGTAGGTGATGTAGGATTCTTAGCAGCATCTATTAAAAATGTGGGAGACACACGCGTTGGTGATACAATCACACATGCAAAACGCCCAGCAGCAGAGCCATTACCAGGTTACCGTAAATTAAACCCAATGGTATTCTGTGGTTTATACCCAATTGATTCTGCGCGTTATAATGATTTACGTGATGCATTAGAAAAATTGGAATTAAATGATTCTGCACTTGAGTTTGAACCAGAAACATCTCAAGCATTAGGTTTCGGTTTCCGCTGTGGATTCTTAGGTTTACTTCATATGGAAATTATTCAAGAACGTATTGAACGTGAATTCAAGATTGATTTAATTACAACAGCACCAAGTGTTATTTATAAAGTATATTTAACAAGCGGTGAAGATTTGATTGTCGATAACCCATCTAACATGCCAGATCCGCAGTCCATTGACCGTGTAGAAGAACCATTTGTAAAAGCTGCAATCATGGTTCCGAATGACTATGTTGGAGCTGTAATGGAAATTTGCCAAGGTAAACGTGGTACGTTTATTGATATGCAATATTTAGATGAAACACGTGTTACATTGACATATGAAATCCCACTTTCTGAAATCGTATATGATTTCTTCGATCAACTAAAATCAAATACGAAGGGATATGCGTCATTTGACTACGAGTTAATCGGCTATAAACCATCTAAACTTGTGAAGATGGATATTCTTTTAAATTCTGAACAAGTTGATGCATTATCATTTATCGTACATCGTGATTCAGCGTATGACCGTGGTAAAGTAATCGTAGAAAAATTAAAAGAATTAATTCCAAGACAACAGTTTGAAGTGCCAATTCAAGCGACAATTGGGAACAAAGTTGTAGCGCGTTCTACAATTAAAGCGATGCGTAAAAACGTACTTGCAAAATGTTACGGTGGTGACATTTCTCGTAAGCGTAAACTTCTTGATAAACAAAAAGAAGGTAAAAAACGTATGAAGTCTGTTGGTTCTGTAGAAGTACCACAAGAAGCATTCATGGCTGTGTTGAAAATGGATGATAACTAATAAGAAAGGAAGCCGTTTGTGCGGCTTCTTTTTCTGTATCTTTCGTACAAGGAAGAAAGTAAGGATTGCTATAGAGTTAGGAGATGAATGATGTCTGAAAATATTCGAAAAGATATTCAAGAAAAAATGCAAAATGGTGATTTTAATTGTGAAAAAGAATTAACCCTCTCTATTATTAGTGGGAAGTGGAAGGTTGTAATCTTGTGGCATTTAGGTATAGAAGGACCACATCGCTTTAGTGAGTTGCAACGCTTATTCCCGAACATTTCTCATAAGGTATTGTCTAATCAACTAAAAGAATTAATGGAAGATGGGATTATTGATCGGACGGTATATCCAGAAGTGCCTCCGCGCGTAGAATATTTTATGACGGATTTAGGCATGTCGCTTTTACCAATCGTCGAAATGATGTATGATTGGGGGAAAATGCGGATGAAGCAAATTCGTAATGGGTTAGAGAAGTAAAGGGGCCTCCGAAATGCGGAGGTTTTCTTTTTAGAAAGGTAGGAGTGAAATTTGATGCAAGCTGCATATATTCATATTCCGTTTTGTCAGCATATTTGTCACTATTGTGATTTTAATAAAGTTTTTATTGAACGTCAGCCAGTTGATCAATATTTGGAGTATTTAGAGAAAGAGATAATAAATACGGTTCAAAAGGTACCGTTTGAAAATATGAAAACGATTTTTGTTGGGGGCGGGACACCAACAGCATTAAATATGGAGCAGACTAAAAAGTTGCTTGCTATTATTAATCGTCATTTACGTCCGTTCGCTCCAGAGTGTGAATTAACGTTTGAAGCGAATCCTGGAGATTTACCGAAAGAAAAATTAAACCTATTATTAGAAGGTGGCGTGAGCCGAATCAGTTTTGGTGTGCAAACGTTTCGAGATGAATTGCTAGAGAAGATTGGACGTAAGCATACGAGGGAAGATGCATTTGTAGCGATTCGTGAGGCGCAGGAAGTTGGCTTTACGAATATTAATGTTGATTTAATTTACGCGCTGCCAGGACAAACGATAGAAGACGTGAAAGACACATTGGACATTGCTTTTACGCTTGGAGTTCAACATTTTTCTGCATATTCATTAATTGTCGAACCCAAAACCGTTTTTTATAATTTAATGAATAAGGGGAAATTAAGGCTTCCAGGGGAAGATCATGAGGCACGAATGTATGAAATAGTAATGGATGAGATGGAGAAGCACGGTTACCATCAGTATGAAATTAGTAATTTTTCAAAAGAAGGCTATGAAAGTAGGCATAATCTCACATACTGGAATAATGAAACGTATTATGGTTTTGGAGCTGGTGCTCATAGTTATGTAAATGGTGAGCGTATTCAAAATGTCGGGCCCCTTAAACAGTATTTTTCAAAAATCGATGAGACAGGATTTCCTTATTTAGATGTCCATGAGGTAACAAAAATAGAAAAAATGGAAGAGGAATTATTCTTAGGACTTCGAAAAACAAAAGGTGTTTCTAGAATAGGATTTCAACAGAAATTTGGAGTGGAGATGGATGAAATCTTTGCGAGACAGTTACTATATAACAAAGAGCATGGATTGCTAGAGGAAAAAGATGGTCATGTTTGTTTAACGAGACAAGGGAAGTTATTAGGTAATGAAGTGTTTCAATCGTTTTTAGTTGATTAACTTAGATGTTTCATGTATATGAAAAAGTTTTAATATTTCGTGACGTTTCCGTTGACAATTGAATGTCAATTTTGGTAAGTTATTAATAGATTTAGCACTCGAAGACAAAGAGTGCTAACAGAGGTGATGATGAGATGCTTACG